>Ga0209249_1000028_pt1 | contig 216905 bp, 185 predicted proteins | sample SaaInlV_200m_DNA_4_FD_184653 | JGI IMG/M metagenome (GOLD analysis project Ga0209249, IMG submission 184653) | Marine microbial communities from expanding oxygen minimum zones in the Saanich Inlet - SI037_S3LV_200m_DNA (SPAdes) (version 2) | ecosystem: Environmental > Aquatic > Marine >... | reverse complement strand
AAATTGCTCTTAAAGTAGTGCTTTTCCCAGCACCATTAGCACCAATAATTGTTAAAATTTCACCTGCTTCAACACTGAAGTCAATTCCGTGAAGCGCTTTGATATTTCCATAGGAAACTTTTAAATCTTTAACTTTAAGCTGCATCAGGTTAAATCCTCCTTGCCAAGATAAGCCTCAATTACCTCAGGATTATTCTGTATTACTTCAGGTGGGCCTTCTGCAATCAGTTCACCAAAGACCAGAGTTTGAATATACTGGCATAACTCCATTACAAATTTCATTCTGTGTTCAATAAGAAATATGGCCACATTAAAATCCTGGTGAACCTGCCGGATAATTTTAATCATTTGACCCAGTTCGTCAGGGGTCATGCCTGCTGTGGGCTCATCAAGGAAAAGAATTTTGGGATTGGTTGCCATGGCTCTTGCCATTTCTACTCTTCTTTGAGCTCCGTAAGGCAGATTGGTAACTATTTGGTCTGCATGTTGTTTGATATCAAACAATTCCAATAACCGATAGGAATTTTCTTCAATTTGGGTTTCCTGTTGTCGGCATTTGGTTGTATTAAAAAATGATCCTATAAGTCCATAGGATAGTTGTGAATAATGGGCCATTTTAATATGATCCAGAACATTCATATGTCGCCACAAAGCAAGATTCTGAAATGTCCTGCCTAACCCTTTTGCTGCAATTTCATTGGTTTCAAGGCCTTTTATATTCTCATTTTCAAGTGTAATAGAGCCTTGTGTCGGAGTATAGACACCGGTAATCAAATTAAATATGGTTGTTTTTCCTGCTCCGTTTGGCCCGATGAGTCCTGTAATCTGATGAGGTTTAATATTTAAGTTATAATTATATACAGCTCTAAGACCACCAAAATAATGTGTCATTTTATTTACATTGAGCAGTGCCGGCATTGTTAAGCTCCTTGTTCTCTTTTATGTTTGGATCTTAAAAGCTTTTTGGCATTGATTTCTTTAAAGGAAATCAGGCCGTATGGACGGAAAATCATCACCAAAATTAAAATTAAAGGAATAATAATCCATTTAAAGAGTTCAAGCGGTCTTAAGGCCTCTCCTAGGACATTGATACTGATTGCGCCTACAATGGAGCCGATAATCGAGTTAAGTCCACCAAAATAGACCATGGCAAGTATTTCGGCAAGTCTGTTTATGCTGAACATTCCAGGATTGATATAGGCCAGTACATGGGCAAATAATCCTCCTGCAATGCCGGCCCAGAATGCACCGAACATAAAGGCGGTCATTTTTGTTTTTCGGGTTTTAACTGTCATGGATTCCGAGGCAGCCTCATCATCTCGAACAGCATTTAATGCTTTTCCCATGATAGAGGTGACAAAATTATGGACAACCCAGATGCACAGAATGGTCCAGATGAAAATAATGGGCAGGGGTGCATAATCGGGTTGCCCTCCCATCCCCCTTGCACCGCCTATGACATTAAGATTTTCAACAGCACTCTTTACAATAAACATAAATGCAAGGGATATGATTGCCAGATAATCCCCCCTGGTTCTAAAAGAAGGAATGGCAACCAAAAGCGAACCAAGGGAAGCTGCAACTCCACCAGCTATAAGAGCGATTGGAAACAGCCAAGGTCCCAACTCCGAAGATAAAACAGCGGTTCCAAAAGTCTTATCATTAACAAAAAAATAGAGTGTTAAAATTGAAGAGATATAGGCTCCGATAGCCATGAATCCAGGATGGGAGCAGGAAAACTCCCCCTGATACCCATTAATCACATTAATACTGATGGTCAAGATGATGGAAATAAGTGTCAGCTTTACGATCAGCACTCTATAGTCATTGATTCCCGCCCATAGATGAAGGACTCCATAGAAAAAAGCCAGATGAATTATGGCTGACATCCAAAGAGGTGTTTTTTCAAGTACAGCGGCAACCCGATTGGTAAAAAAAATAGATACCTTTGCGATGAAAAGAATCGGAATAACATATACAATAAGGTCATAGGCAATGGCACCTGGTATCATGATTGGTTCTTTAAGCATAATTAGAGCACCGAATAAAACCGGTATTTTGGGTAATCCCAGATAATATGAGATATAGTCATACCCCCAGTAATACTCTATCAGTACTGCTGCAAAAAAGCCTATCAGCCACCCTAACATTGGCACATTAGAAAAAGTTTTTATGAATTTTCTTGCTGTTTCCATGGTGCTTTCCTGTATCTATTGAAGTGAACGAATTAAAGCCTTAATTTTGTGCTGTGCTCCATTCCAAAGAATCCTCTCGGTCTATAAGTCAGAATAAGAAGAATAATGGAATAGGCTATTAAATCCCTTAAAGTTGACGGAAAAATAGTGGCAACAAATATTTCGATAAATCCTAAAAGATATCCAGCAAGTGCAGCACCTTTTATGGATCCTCTACCACCAAGAATTGCTGCTACAAATGCCTTCCACCCTATTATAACCCCCATATAAGGATCTAGGATCGGATAGGCTTGTCCATAGAGGATACCTGCAACTGCAGCAAGACCTGCGCCAACTGCAAAGGTTAAGGGTGCAATAACATTTATAGATACCCCCATTAATGGAACGGCAAGAAAGTCATACGACATTGCCCTCATGGCCATTCCCCATTTTGTTTTCTGTATAAAGGTATGAAGGGCAAGCATTAAAAGAAGTGATATTATTATGATCATCACTTTAACATTCGTAAAATAGACACCACCTACATTGTAGGCAATAGATTCCATCAATGGAGGGAAACTCAATCTTTTAGCACCCAGTAAGATTAAAATACTGGTTTCAAAAATAATGCCGATCATTAAACCTGTTATGGCTGCTGACGCACGTGGTGCTGATCTTAAAGGTCTATATCCTGCAACTTCAACAAAAACACCGATCCAGGATGCAAGAAACATAGTAATAACGATAGTGGCAAGGAAAATAAGGGGACCTGGTATAAACCCTGCAAACAATGCAAGAAAGAGTGTTGCAATCCCAAAGCCGATATATGTGGCCACCATAAAAATATCGCCATGGGCAAAGTTGAAGAGCATTAAAACACCATAAACCATTGAATAACCAATTGATATAACAGCGTAAAAACTACCTCTTTGGAGTGCATTAATCAGGTTTTGAACAATATATTGTATTAATTCTATCAAAGCTTCCATTTACCAACTCCTGTTCTGCTGATAGAAAGAGACTGCCATACGAAAATCTGTACGGCAGCCATTAAATTAATTAAATAATACCGTTTGACCTGTTAAGGACAACTGGATTTGTAAAATTCATATTCACCTTTATCATTGATTTTTACAATAACAGCACATTTTATAGGATCTCCTTCTTCTGTGAAGGTCATGTTTCCTGTAATGCCGGCAAAATTCTTAATTTTTGCCAGAGCATTTCTTACAGCCGTTCTGTCTGTCTCAATTTTGCCGGTGATTTTACCCGCATCCTGAATGGCTTGCTGGGCAAGATGAAGTGCATCCCATGTAAGGGCAGCAACATCATCTGGAACATATCCGTAATTAGCCTTGTATCTTTCGATAAATTCTTTTGTCGCTCCTTTGGCACCGGCTGCGGCATAGTGTGTTGAAAAGAAAAGTCCGTAACATGATTCACCGCATAGTTCAACAGTTTCAGCAGATCCCCAGGAATCTGATCCCACTATGGGGCCTTTCCATCCAAGATCTTTTGCCTGCCGAACAATAAGTGGGACTTCATTGTAATACTGTGGGGTAAAAAGAACCTCGGCGCCTGATTTAACAATCTTTGTTAGTTGGGATGAAAAGTCAGTATCTTTTGTTGTAAAACTTTGATAAGCCACAATAGAACCTGCACCATGTTTTTTCTCCCATGCTTCTTTAAAAACTTCAGCAAGGCCTTTGGGATAGTCCGAAGCTACATCATAAAGAACTGCTGCTTTTGAAAATCCGAATTCATCGGTAATAAAATTTGCTACAACAGGTCCCTGGAAGGGATCAAGAAAACAACCACGAAATACGTATGGTCTGTCAAGTGTTGTGCTAGGATTGGTTGACCAGGGACTAATCATAACAGTTTTATACTTGTTGGCGACTTCACCGGCAGGTATTGCCTGTTTTGAAGATTGAGGGCCGATTATGGCAAGAACATCATCCTGAGTTATCATTTTGGTGTTTGCTTTTACAGCTGATTCTGCTTTGGATTCATTATCTTCAATAACAAGGTCAACTTCATATTTTTTACCACCAACTTCAAGGCCACCTGCTTTTTCAATGTCTTCAAGCCATAACATTGCAGCGTATTTGGACCCTTCTCCAACCTTTGGGATATCTCCTGTCATAGGGGCATTGATACCGATTCTAATAATCGTTTTTCTTGCACTAAATGCTGATGTAGAAAACATCATTGCAAAGGCAAAGACCACAACCACTAAACAAGCAATCTTTTTCATGTTACCTCCTTTTAAATATTGATTTATTGTTTAAAAGCATCATTGAATATACTTTTAAAAACTATACATATTTAATCTATATTTAAAAAGATAGGCTAAGTAAAGTATAATAATCCAAGATTGAAAAATTATTTTACAGGCGGATGAACTTTAAATTCGTTCATTTTGTAAAGAAGTGTTTTATAAGAGATTTTAAGTATTTTTGAAGCACGGGATCTGTTCCAGCCGACTTTTTCCAGGACAAAGGTAATAACTTCTTTTTCTACTTTGTCTGAAGCCAGTTTTTTGATTTTTTTTAAGGAAATATCTTCAAATAATTTATCTGAACTTGTGGATAGATCAACAAATTCTGAAATAATACGTGTACGATCACTTTGGAAACCACTCTTTGTATAATGTGAAGAGCCATTTTGTTGGCTATCATCTGTGAATTGAGAGACAATTTCCGGATGCTCTTTTGGAAGTTCCTCAAAAATTTTCTCCCATGATTTTAAAATCATTTGTTTTTTAATGCAGTTCTGAAGCTGACGAACATTTCCAGGCCATGAATAGTTGCAAAGTTTTGCAAGGATATCTGAATCCGGTCTGGTTCCAAGGTTATCCGGATATTCTGATTGATAAAGTCTGAAATAATATTCAATAAGAGAAGGGATGTCCTCTTTTCTTTCCCTTAAAGGTGGAATTTCAATTTTTATAATATTAAGACGATAGAACAAATCTTCTCTAAAAATTTTTTTTCTCATGCTTTCTTCAAGGTTGTGATTGGTTGCCGCAATTACCCAAACATCTGTTTTAAATTCCTGGTCAGATCCAAGTGGAGAAAATTCACCGCTTTGAAGCACATGAAGCATTTTAGACTGAAGGGCCATTGGCATGTCGCCGATTTCATCGAGGAATAAAACTCCTTTGTCTGCAGTCTGAAATTTGCCGGGGCGTTTTTTATGGGCACCTGTAAAAGCACCTTTTTCATAACCGTAAAGTTCGCTTTCGAGAAGTGTTTCCGGTAATGCCGCACAATTAATTTTTACAAAACTTTTTGAAGACCTGGAAGATTCAGAATAGAGATTCTGAGCAACGACTTCTTTACCCACTCCTGTTTCACCAGTTATTAATACATTCAAGCAGGTATTGGCCACATGATTGATTAACTCTTTTATTTTTAAAATTGATTTGCTGACGCCGATTAAAGGTGTAGTCATAGTTTTATTATATTACTATTGTTTATCGTTATTTGGGTTAATAAGTTCTGAAACTTTATTTTCGATTTTAATGAGTTCAACAGGTTTGAAAAAAACACTATCAGCTTTTACTTCTGAAGCCAAGGCTCCTGGTTGATCACCATATCCTGTCATGGCAATAATTTTAATATCCGGGAATTCTTTTTTCACAATGGCTATGAGTCCTAGTCCACTTATATTCGGCATAACAAGATCTGTAATAAGACAATCAAAAAAATTGGGTTTATCTTTTAGCAATTTCAAAGCAGTCAAACCATCACCTGCAGTTTTTACTTCATAGCCTAATGAATTAAAAAATTCATAAAAGGTTGACCGTATATCGTCATTGTCATCAACAATCAAAAGTTTGTTTTTACCTGACATGGTATTCCTCTTAAAATAGTAAGGAAAGTTTTTATGTTTACTACTCCATATAATAGACGGTTTATCCATGCAAGGGAAAAAATAAAAATTTAGGGGATAGTTAGGATTTAAGATAGGAAATTAATATATAAATAATAAACAGGGTTATAAAAAAATAACCGGTTCTTTTACCTATGCCCTTATTGAAATATGCAATAAGTCCCAGAATAAAACAAATGAACATCATAAACGGAAATTGAAAATAGTGAAGTGTTTTATCAATCTGCATTGGATTAAAAAGCCCTACTACTCCCATGACAAGGCAAATATTAAACAGGTTGGACCCTACAACATTGCCAACTGAAATATCGCTTTCCCCCTTAGCTGCAGCCACGGCAGATGTAGCAAGTTCAGGCAGAGAAGTTCCTAAAGCAACAATAGAAATTCCAATAAATGTCTGGGAAAGTCCAATTTTTTCTGCCATGATTATAGCTTCTTGAACTACAAGATTTGCACCATAAGACAGCATCACTATGCCTATGATTATGAAAAAAAAGTTTTTAGAAATTTTAAAAAAGGTTGGTATCTCAGAGGCAGCACGACTGTTTTTATCTTTTGCAGTGGCAACACTATAAATTAAAAAAATAATTAATAAAGAAATTAAAACAATGCCGTCAATACGTCCAATATGTAAATCCAGACAAAGCATCCAGAATATAAAAGAGATAAAAAACATGTATGGAATTTCAATTGTTATGATCTGTTTTTTTATCACAACAGGTCTGATAACAGCACTAATACCTAATACAAGGGCAATATTAATGACATTGCTGCCCAAGATATTTCCAATGGATATCCCGCCGGACCCTTTAAAGGCCGCTACAAGGCTGACCAGTAATTCAGGTGCGGAAGTGGCAAAAGAAACAATGGTAAGACCTACAATCACAGGTCTGACTGCAAACATAATGGCTGTTGATGCGGCCCCCACTACAAGTAGTGTTGACCCAAAACCAAGCATAAGCAGACCAAGAATAAGTATAATAATCTGTATTAACAATTATATAAGCTCGATGTGTTTTGTTGCTGTATTTAAGGTTCTTGCCAAATTTAAAAAATAATACTATAAGGCGTGCATAATATAGCAGGTTTAAATATTTATCAATATGATAATTCTTGAATAAGGAATGCTTAATGAAGAAAAGCATAATCAAAAGTACTGGTATGTTTGTACCGCCAAATCTCATTACCAACCATGACCTTGAAAAAATAATAGACACTTCCCATGAATGGATAGTACAGAGGACGGGTATTGAGCAAAGATATTGGATCGATCCGAAAGGGACGACAGGAGCATCTGATCTAGGGTTTGAGGCTTCCAAAATGGCTTTGGAAAATGCCGGATGGGCAGCACAGGATCTTGATTTTATTATATTTGCAACACTTAGTCCTGATATTATGTTCCCAGGGTCTGGGTGTCTGCTACAGGCAAAACTGGGACTTGATTCAACTCCTGCACTGGATATCCGCCAGCAGTGTACAGGATTTCTTTATGGTCTTGCTACTGCAGATGCTTATATAAAATCAGGCCTTGCAAACAAAATTCTTCTGGTTGGTGGAGAGGTTCATTCATCCGGCCTTGATAAAACTACCAGAGGAAGAGATGTTACCGTTATATTTGGCGATGGAGCTGCAGCTGTGTGTATTGAAGGTGTGGAAACCAAAAAATCTGCAGGCCTTTTATCTTCATCTCTTCATGCAGACGGTAATTTGGCTGATGCATTAATGACTGAACTTCCCGCCTCAAGACTTCAATGTCGATTTCCAAAAGATATACCAGTTGATGATCCAAGATATTTTCCTGTCATGGATGGCCCGGCTATTTTTAAAAAAGCGGTTAGATTTCTGCCAAAGGTTATAAACGAATCCCTTAAAAAAGCACAAATTGATCTTGATGAAATTGATCTGATTATCCCGCATCAGGCAAATATGAGAATTAATCAAGCTCTGGGGCAATTTTTAAAATTAGATGATAATAAGATATTTCATAATATTCAAAAATATGGCAATACCACGGCAGCAAGTATTCCAATTGCTCTTCATGAGGCCATGGAACAGGGACGAATCGGTAAATCAGGTGATGTTGTCCTCTTTGCAGGACTTGGAGCCGGCCTTACCTGGGGAAGCATAATTTATAAATTTTTATAATGATCCTTTAAACAGGATATCAAGATAAAATTTTGTTGTAGTATCAAGGGAATAAAAATTATAGGTTTTATCAGTATTTTTTCTTTTAATTTGATCTCTGATATCACCAGCAAGCACTTTTCCCAGTTCAACACCGAATTGATCAAAGGGGTTTAAACCCAATATAAACCCCTCATATACAGTCCTTGCTTCATAAAAAGCCAACAGCATCCCAATACTCTCAGGTGTCAGGTCATTAATTAGTAAGGTTGATGACGGCCGGTTTCCTGAAAAATATTTCGCATTGTTATCATCCATTTTCCCTTTTGCCAGTCCCATAGCCTGGGCAATCATATTTGCCCATAATTCCTGATGATTGGACACACCGTTTGATATTGCCTGGGCTTTATTGTAAACAGGGTTTACCACTCCGATAAATTCAATGGGAAAGGGGCTGCCCTGATGGGCAAGTTGAAAAAATGAATGCTGGGCATTTGTTCCAGGTTCACCAAAAATGATTACTCCGGTTCTATGGTTTGTTACTTTACCGTCAGCATTGACTCCTTTTCCAAGGCTTTCCATATATAATTGCTGCACGTGTGGACAAAGATTAGATAAGGCTGTACAATAGGGAATAATCGCCAGGGTGGTATAATCCAGAAAATTGGAATTCCAAATACCTATTAAAGCTGCCATCAAAGGAATATTTTTTTCTTCCTGGGCATTCAAAGCATGTAAATCCATTTTATGACAGCCTTTTAAAAAACGATGAAAAGTATCAAAGCCAAAGGCAAGACTTAAAGGAAGCCCTCCAACTGCAGAGGTCACAGAGTATCTCCCCCCGATAAAATCAAACATATTAAAAGAGTCCAGTCCTGGTATTGAGGGATCATCACCCGGGCTGTCTTTGGCAGTCACTGTCAAAAGATGGTTTGCAGGATCAAGGTTGTTGTTTTTTAAAAATAAGAGGATCTGGTTAAGGTTGGCCATGGTTTCTATTGTGGTATATGATTTTGAAATAATAATCCAAAGGCAGGTTTCAGGATCTATGGTTTTTATGATCTGTCCAAAATTGTCAATATCTACGTTGGACAGAAAGTGAAGATCAATAATAGGTGCAATACCAGGTTTCAATGAATCGTAAACAAATTCACATCCAAGATAGGATCCGCCAATACCGACAACAACAGCATCAGTGAAAGATTTCCCTGTGGTTCCTTTTATTTTTTTGTTATGGATTTTTGAAGTAAAAGTTTTAATTTGTTTATTCACTCTGTTAATTTCAAAAATTACATCCAAATCATTTAATAAAATTTGATCCTGGGTAAAATCTCTTGCAGCCGTGTGAAGAGCCGGTCTATTTTCTGATTTATTGACAATTTTGCCGGAAACCATTTGAGAAAATTTTTTTTTTGCTTTTGTTTGTCCGGCTAATTCAATTAATTCTTTTAAAACGGATTTATCAACTAATTGTTTTGAAAAATCATAGAAGAATCCATTCTCCTGAATTGAAAAATTTTCAAATCTGTTTTCAGTTTGAATCAGATATTTCAAATGCTGGCTTTTGTCTTTAAAAGATTTTGAAAGATGTTTTAAATTTTGATAGGCTTTATGATTGCTGATACTGAATGTTTTAGAACCCATGGTCATCTCCAATTGAAATAAGAACTGTCCGAAAGCTTTGGCTATCATACGTAAACCCATTATTCCGGTCAAGGCCTGATTGGTAAAAGGATTAAGAAAATACCTTGACAATTCAACCAATAGACAATTAATTATACTTTTATGAAAAACAATATTGTTAAAGCACTTATGGAAAAAGGGGTAAAAATCCCTAACCCTGATTCAGTGTATATTTCTCAAGATGTTAATCCTGACAGGATCTCAGGTGAAAATGTTACAATTTATACAGGGTGCAAAATCATGGGGAAAAATAGTCTCATTATGAAGGGCTCTCAAATCGGATATGAGGCACCTGTTACCCTTGAGAATACTTTGGTGGGTAAAAATACAAAACTAAAAGGCGGTTTTTTTAAACAGGCTGTTTTTGCAGGAGATAATTCATTTGGTTCCGGAGCCCATGTAAGAGAAGGTACCATTTTTGAAGAGGAGTCAAATGCAGCCCATACAGTGGGTCTCAAGCAAACGATTTTATTACCCTTTGTTACACTGGGCAGTCTGATTAATTTTTGCGATTGCTTTATGGCCGGAGGAACAAGCCGTCAAAATCATTCTGAAATCGGGTCTTCTTTTATTCATTTTAATTATACGCCAAACCAGGATAAAGCTACGGCATCCATGATGGGAAATGTGCATCAGGGTGTGATGCTGAAGTCTAAGCCGATTTTTTTAGGAGGGCAGGGCGGCCTTGTCGGGCCTGTCAGGATCGGATATGGATGTATTACTGCAGCAGGATCCATTATCCGAAAAAATGAATTAAAAAATGACCGGATTTTACTCAGCAGCGGTTTCAAAAATGTATCCCTTCCAAGGCAGTTTTATATTTACAAAAATGTATCCCACATTTTTAATAATAATATATATTATATTGCCGGCCTTATTTGTTTACATGCCTGGTATAAACACATACGTCCTCTTTTTGTTTATGATGATTTTTCCAGAGAGTTGATCAGAGGAATGCAGGACAACCTGGATCTTTGTATTAAAGAAAGAATTTATCATTTAAAAAATTTTTGTGAAAAATTAAATCTATCAAAAGAAATACTTTTTTCAAAAACAAAAGACAAAAAATCAAGATCAATTTTAATTCACGAAAAAGCAATGGAAAAAATTAAGCAGGCTGAAAAAATTTTTAAAATAGAAATTGATAATAAAAATTTAAACAAAGCAGGTGAAAAATTTATTCGGATAATTGAAAAAAAAATTGATCGAGCAGAAAAAAAATATATAAGTGTTATTCAAAGTCTTGAATCTTATGATTGTGAAAAAGGGACTCATTGGTTGTTTGATATCGAAAAAAAAATTATTAATAAATTATTAATCTAATTGGAATGTTGAATGGGAATACTTTTTGGAACAGATGGAATAAGAGGACTTGCAAATAAATATCCCATAAATTGTGAGATTGCCTTGCAAACAGGAAGGGCTATTGGATTTTTTACAAAAGAGAATGGATATTCTTCGGTAATTATAGGAAAGGACACTCGGATATCTGGAGATATGCTGGAGTCTGCTCTTGCTGCAGGAGTTGCTTCAACAGGCATTGATGTATTGCTGGCAGGGATCATACCAACTCCCGGGGTGGCGTATTTATGTTCTATTGCGAAAAATGCCGGTGCAGGCATTGTTATATCTGCCTCCCATAACCCTTATCAGGATAATGGAATTAAAATTTTTAAATATGGCGGTGAAAAACTTTCCGATAAACAGGAACACAAGATTGAAGATTATATTCTGAATCAAAAAAATGTTCCACAGGGAAACGTTGGAAAAATAACTGTAATATCAGATAGTTTGAAACAATACGCAGATTTCTTACTGACAAAGTTTCCTTTTGGGAAACTTAATACCAGGCTAAAATTAATCATTGACTGTTCAAATGGTGCTGCATCAAAAATCAGTCATATTGTGTTTAATGATAAATTGTTTGACACGCAATTTATATTTGATTCTCCTGATGGAAAAAATATTAACCAGGCCTGTGGATCACAGCATACAAAAAAATTACAAAAAAGGGTGTGCAGGGAAAAAGCAGACCTTGGCCTTGCCTTTGATGGAGATGCAGACAGGTTGATTGCAGTTGATGAAAATGGCAATGTGATTACAGGAGACAGGATTTTAGCTATCTGTGCAAAATTTGCAAAGCAAAAAGGGGATTTACATCAAAATACAGTTGTAAGTACAATTATGTCTAATATTGGTTTGGATGAAATGCTTGATAATCATGGTATTCAGCATATTAAATCTAATGTTGGAGATCGAAAAGTTCTTGAGCAAATGAAGAAATCGGGTGCAGTTATAGGTGGTGAGGATTCAGGCCATATTATTTTTTTAGATTCACATACAACAGGAGACGGCTTGCTTTGTGCCCTAAAACTCATAGAGGTAATGTTAGAAACAAAAAAGACTTTATCGAGCCTTGCTGCTGTCATGACGGTCTACCCACAGGTGTTAAAAAATATTGATGTACCCGAATTTCTCCCTGATCTTTTGAAAAAAAAATTGATTGCAGATACAATTAAAGAAGTTGAATGCAAACTTGAAGGCAAGGGCAGGGTATTGATACGTTATTCAGGGACTCAACCTTTGCTTCGGGTTATGGTGGAAGGACCTGATCAGGATTTGATCGACAGATATTGTGATATTATTTGTGACAGCATTAAGGCTGCCATTAAAAAAGAGTTGTAAGGGATATTATTTTCTTCGTATTATCCCTTATAAATAAAAATTATTTGTAAGGGTTCCGCCCGTTAAAAAAAAATTATCCCAAAAGTCCTGCCTCATGGATATTTGCACAAGGTTAAGCGTTTAACATCGAAACAAATATCCATCAGACAGGGCGGGTTCAAGCACAAGAGCTGAATAATTACAATTATTTAAGACCGTATCCAGGTAAATCTTAATCTTTGCTGCCGCCAAAAATATGAAGCATCATAATAAAAAGGTTTATAAAGTCAAGATAAAGGGTAAGTGCACCCATTAAAGCACCTTTGCGTACCATTGCGCCGGTTGCGTTATTTGGCAGTGTGACTGCCATTGTTTTCAGCTTCTGGGTATCATAAGCGGTAAGACCGATGAATACAACAACACCAATATACGAAATGATCATCTGCATACCTGAACTTTGTAAAAATATATTTACAACAGATGCTATAACAATCCCAATGAGGCCCATAAACATGAATCCGCCCAGGGATGTCAGGTCTTTTTTGGTCATCATTCCATAAACACTACAGCAAAGAAATGTTACAGAACAAATCATAAATGTAGATACAATAGAGGTTGAAGTATACCTGAAAAAAATAAATGAAAGCGTAATACCGTTCAGGATAGAATAGATAATGAACAATGCAGTTGCTGTAGCGGCATTTAATTTTTGAATTCTTGCGCTCAGATAAAATACAAATCCAAGTTCTGCAATAATGATTATCATTATCAGACCCGGGGTTCCATAAATAAACTGAGCGATTGTTTCATTGTGCGCCACATAGTATGCGGTAAAACCTGTAAGGCATAAGGCTATCGCCATCCAGTTGTAGACACTTCTAATAAATGAATTTGTTTTTACAAGGACAGTATTTTGTGAAAAAGATGATGCGGATTCCATTTTGTTTTCCTCCAGAAAAGTTATTTTTAAGAGGTAATATAACACGGAAGGGGGAAATTACAAGATTACAATTTGGTTATGTGGTGATTATAAGCGGTTTTGACTTATATTTTAAAAAGTTTACATAATATATATTATCAGACATTAACTAAACAGGTGCATCTTGCCATAAAAAAAATTACAAGGGTATAATCACAAAATTACAACCGGGTTAATAATGGGCTGTTTAAAATTTTAAATAATTTTATTGTTAAAACATCTCCATTGTTTTATATTTGTGGACTTTGTGGGTTTTGTTGATGAAATGGATAATAATGACAGAAAAAAATACCGGACATATTTACACTGTTTCTAAATTAACAAGGGAAATTAAATTTCTTTTAGAAGAAACCTATCCGTTTATCTGGGTAACAGGTGAAATTTCAAACTATTCAGTTCCGTTCTCAGGCCATTCCTATTTTACTATAAAAGATCGCAAAGCTGTTATAAGCGCCGTGATGTTTAAAAATCAAAAACAAAAATTATTGTTTAATCCTGAAAATGGTATGAAAATTATCGGGATGGCAAGACTTTCCTTATATGAACCCAGAGGAACTTACCAACTTATTTTCGAATATTTAGAGCCGGAAGGTGCAGGTTCAATGCAGGTGGCTTTTGAACAGTTGAAAACTAAATTAGCAGATAAAGGCTTTTTTGATGACTCCTGTAAAAAACCAATTGTGTTTTTCCCTTCAAGCATCAGTGTTATTTCTTCAGGGACCGGTGCTGCGGTAAGAGATATTATCAATATTGCCATACGACGTTTTCCAAATTGCAGTATTGATATCCTTCCTGTTAAAGTCCAGGGAAATGAATCAGAGAATGAGATTTGTGATGCTATAGCCCTTGTTAATAATCATTTAAAATCTGATCTAATAATTCTTGCACGAGGCGGCGGTTCTCTTGAAGATCTAAGTGCATTTAATTCAGAGGCTGTTGCAAATGCTATTTTTAAATCCATAGTACCCATTATTACCGGCGTCGGACATGAGACTGATTTTACCATTGCTGATTTTGTTGCGGATCTAAGAGCACCCACACCATCAGCGGCAGCAGAGCTTGCCCTGCCCGATAAAAATCATCTCATTCAAAGGATTTCAACTCTACAGGAAAGTTTGAATCGATTATTAAAAATAAAAATCTATGACCTGAAGCAGAATGTGATGGATTTAACTTCAAGATTAAAAAGTCCTGATACTGTTGTACACGATTTTAGATTCAGGCTTGAGGATTATGAATCAAGACTCATCAACATGATGAAACACTATATACATTATAATAAGGATAAATGTCTCTGGTTGTCGGAACTGCTTTACACAAAAAAGCCTGAAAAAAAAATTTCAGATCTTCGGCAATACGTCAAAACACTTTCTAAATCTTTAATCGATAATTTTCAAAAAAATTTTCAAGAGGTGAGATCAACTTATATTGAACTTAATTCTAAACTGCAGACGCTTAATCCAAAAGCGGTTTTAAAAAGAGGATACAGTATTTCAAGGTTTGTTACAGATAAACGAGTGATTAGAAATTCAATTGAAACGAAAAAAAATGATAAAATAGAGATTGTTCTTTCAAAGGGACGATTGATTACAAGGGTGGAAAAAATAAATGGTTAAAAAAACATTTGAAACATCTTTAAAAGAGCTTGAAGAGATTGTCAGGCAGATGGAATCCGGGGATCTCTGCCTTGAAGATGCAGTTAAAAAATATGAGGCAGGTATGAAACAATCAAAATATTGTCTAGACCTTTTGGATAAGACCGAGAAAAAGATTTCTCGGATAACTAATGACAAGGACGGTAATATTAAAAAACTACCATTTGAAGATAAATAATATGAATTTTAATCTGTCAAAATATTTAACTGATAAACAAAATCTTGTTAACCAGTATCTGAAACTTATTCTTCATCAATATGATAATAGGCATGAACTTATTATGGCCATGGAGCATTCTCTTATGGCAGGAGGGAAAAGGTTGCGGCCCATCCTGGCAATGGCAGCTGCACAGGCTTGTGGAAAAGATTTTTTAATCGCCCTGCCCGCCTGTTGCGCAATTGAAATGGTCCATACTTATTCCTTGATTCATGATGATTTACCGGCTATGGATAATGATGACTTAAGGCGCGGGCTGCCGACCTGCCACAAGAAATTTTCAGAAGCTACTGCAATACTTGCAGGAGACGCATTATTGACACACGCATTTAATATTATTTCTGATCCTCAACAAATTTTTAATATATATCCTGGCTATAAAACAAGAATTAAATTGATTTCCAAACTTTCAAAGGCAGCCGGTATTCAAGGGATGGTTCAAGGTCAAATGCTGGATATGCAGTCTTTTCAATTAAAACAAGATAATGATATAGACCATCTTAAAAACATACATGCACTTAAAACAGGGCAAATGATAACTCTAAGTGTTGAAGCTGGAGCCATAAGTGTAGGATCTGATTTAAGAACCATTGACAAACTAATTGTTTATGCTGATAAAATAGGCTTGGCATTTCAGGTTATGGACGATATTTTAAATATTGAAGGTGATCCAAGCATAATGGGCAAGGCTGCAGGATCTGATATATTAAATGATAAGATGACATTCCCTGCAATTATCGGGCTCGAAGCGTCAAAACAATATGCAAAAAAACTTATTGATTCTGCCCTTGAATCAATTGATGAACTTGATGAAAAAGCAATACCTTTAAGGGCCATTGCCCATTATATTATTAACAGGGACCATTAAATAATAAAGGTTGACAAATTTTGAACCTTCTTGAACAAATAAATACATCAAAAAACATTAAAGATCTTTCAAGAAAAGAGCTGAAACTTTTAGCCGGTCAAATCCGTGAAAGAATTATTGATGTTGTCTCTAAAAATGGCGGTCACCTGGCCTCAAGTCTGGGTGCGGTAGAGTTGACGCTTGCTATCCACTATGTTTTTGATCTGCCAAAGGATACTTTAATATGGGATGTTGGACACCAGTCTTATGCCCATAAATTGATTACAGGACGAAATGGTAGTTTTGACAGTCTTAGACAGTATAAAGGCATATCCGGATTTTCTAAAATTAAAGAAAGTCCCTATGACGGGTTCACTGTCGGGCATTCTTCAACTTCCATTTCTGCAGGCCTTGGGGTTTGTTATGCCAAATATTTAAACAAAGATAACTCCGATGTTATTTCGGTTATCGGTGACGGATCTCTCACTGCGGGCCTGGCTTATGAAGGATTGAATCAGACCGGAGATTCAAAACAAAATCTTATTGTAATTTTAAATGACAACGACATGTCCATCTCAGCCAATGTTGGGGCATTGTCTTCCTTATTGAGCCGGACCTTTTCCGCTAAATATCTTCAGTCCATGAGAAATAGATTCGGTATGTTTTTAAAATCTTTGCCTAAAATCGGTGATGATATTTATAATATTGCTAAAAGATCTGAAGAGTCCTTTAAAACATTTATTACACCGGGTATGTTGTTTGAAGCCTTTAATTTTGATTACTTCGGACCCATTGATGGACATAATATAGATCATTTGATCGATATTTTAAAAAACATCAAAAATCCAAAAGATCCTATTCTTCTGCATGTTACAACTGTAAAAGGAAAAGGATATGGGCCTGCAGAAAAAAATCCTATCTATTTTCATGGTGTGGGATCTTTTACCGTTGATACGGGTAAGAGCAATAAGAAACCCAATGGAATCCCAACTTATACTAAGGTGTTTGGTTCTCAAATGATCAAACTTGCTAAAAACAATAAAAAAATTGTTGCAGTGACAGCAGCCATGCCAGAGGGAACCGGATTAATAGAATTTTCAAAAATGTATCCAGACCGGTTTTTCGATGTGGGTATTGCAGAACAGCATGCAGTAACCTTTTCAGCAGGACTTGCATCCAAAGGCTTAAAACCGGTGATAGCCATTTATTCCACTTTTTTACAACGTGCCTTTGACCAGATACTCCACGATGTCTGTCTTGATGCTCATCCAGTTGTATTTGCCATTGACCGAGGCGGGATTGTCGGAGAAGACGGGCCCACTCATCATGGTCTTTTTGATTTCGCATATCTTCGTTGTATGCCAAACATGACAATTATGGCACCAAAGGATGAAAATGAGTTAGTAAGAATGATGGTTACGGCCATTAATCATGATGGACCTATAGCTTTTAGATATCCAAGGGGAACTGGTGTCGGGATTCAAATTGAAGATAATCCAGAACCATTGGAAATTGGAAAGTGTGAAGTTATAAATCAAGGTCATGATCTATTAATCATTGCCATAGGAAACTCTGTTACTGAAGCTGTAAAGGCAAACCAACTTCTTAAAGAACAGGGTATTTTTTCAACAATCATCAATGCAAGATTTGTAAAACCCCTTGATTCAAATCTGATTATTGAATATGTGAAAAAACTAAAAAAAATTATCATTGTTGAAGACCATGTCCTTGATGGTGGATTTGGTTCTGCAGTTATTGAAATGTTATCAGACAAAGGTGTGACAGGATTTTTTCTGAAAAGGATTGGTATTAACAACAGATTTGTTGAACATGGCCCCCAGGATGTTTTAAAAAAAGATTATGAAATAGACTATGCTGCAATTGTAAAGGCGGCTATACAATTATATGGCAAAAAAATTGAATAAAGGCCTTAAGAATAAAACCCGGCTTGATACTTTTATTGTTGACAAGGGTTTGGTTAAATCCCGACACCGTGCAAAAGCGCTAATCATGGCCGGCAAAGTATTGGTAAATAATATTCCTGTGGACAAATCCGGAACCTTGATTGCCGATGATGCAGCCATCATTGTAAAGCAGGATGATAATCCATTTGTAAGCAGGGGGGGACTTAAACTTGAAGCTGCTTTAAAAGCCATTCCAGTGTCGGTAAAAGGTATGACATGCCTTGATATTGGTGCTTCCACCGGTGGGTTTACCGATTGCCTGCTGCAATATGGTGCTGCTAAAGTATACTCAGTTGATGTAGGATATGGGCAGTTTGACTGGACTTTAAGGCAGGATGTTCGGGTAAAGGTTATTGAAAGGACCAATATCCGACAATTGGCCTATGAAGTGATTAATGAAAAAATGGATATAATTGTTGCTGATACTTCTTTTATTTCGCTAAAAATCGTTATACCGTCTGCTGAAAAATTTATGAGGGACAATACATTGGTTCTGGCGCTGATTAAACCTCAATTTGAAGCAGGAAAGCAAAATGTTGGCAAGGGTGGGGTTGTAAAGGACCCTGAAATTCGAAAATTAGTTATCAATGAGTTGAAATTTTTTTTTAAAGAGCGTGGATATCTGATAAATCAGATCATCCCCTCCCCTATTTTGGGTCCTAAAGGAAATAAAGAATACATTATATCTTTAAATTTTAAAAAAAATTCAAATTAATACTATTAATTTTTTTTAAATTCTATTATTTAAATATAACTTTTGATTAATTGTTTATGAAGGAGCAGTAATGAGTGAAGAAATTAAAACCATGAGAAATGTTGCCCTTGCTGGACATGGAGGTGCAGGCAAAACAACTCTAGCTGAGGCTATGCTATTTAAAGCCGGGGTTACTAAACGACTCGGTAAGGTTGAAGAAGGAAATACCGTAATGGATTTTCAACCTGAAGAAATCAGGAAACAGCAGAGTATTAATACATCTTTTATTAAGTATACACACAGTAAACATACAATTACCTTGATGGATACTCCTGGTGATCAGAATTTTTTCTCAGCTGCTAAAACATGCTTTCCCGTTGCAGACTGCATGGCATTTGTTATTGATGGGGTCGGCGGTCCTTCAGCCATGACTGAAGAAGCTGCAGCAAGTGCACTGGAATATAATTTACCCGGCTTTGTAATCATCAATAAACTGGATCGTGAAAGAGCAAATTTTTTAACCTGCGTTAAGGCCTGCAATTCTGCACTTAAGAAAAATGTAGTTCCTATTTGTTTTCCAATTGGCTCTGAAAATGACTTCAAAGGATTTGTAGATATTATTTCGGGCGTAGCGTTTGAATTTGATGCCAACGGAAAATCAACCAAAATAGATATCCCTTCTGATCTATTGGATGACATTGAAATGGCAAAAGAAGAATTTATTGAAAATGTGGCAGAACTCGACGATGAGCTTCTTGAAAAATATTTAGAAGGAGAAGAAATTACTGAAAATGAACTCAAGGCAACGTTTAGACAAGGTATTCTGGACGCCCGGTTTTACCCTGCCATTTGTTGTTCCGCCACAAAAATGATAGGTATTGATACTATTTCTGATATTATCAATGATTATATGCCGTCTCCTCTTGACCGGGGTGACTGGATTGCAAAAGATGATAAAGGTGAGGATGTTATTATTTCTCCTGATCCTGATGCAGAATTTTCCGGATTTGTTTTCAATACAATTGTTGATCCATATGCTGGAAGGCTTTCCTTATTTCGGGTAATTTCAGGGACTCTTGGAAAAGAGGGCAATGTTGTTAACACAACAAAAGATACAAAAGAAAGATTTTCACAGCTTCTAGAGATTGCGGGAAAGGAGCAAAGAACTATTACCTATGCCCTTCCCGGATCTATTGTTGCTGTAGCAAAACTTAAAAATACATTAACCGGTGATACTCTGACAGGTGGAAAAGAAATCCAGCTTCCAGCACCTAAACCTATGCCACCTGTTATTTCCTTTGCCATTTCACCCAAATCTAAAAACGATGAAGATAAAATCCATGAGGCTGTCAGAAAAATTCTTGAAGAAGATACAGGGCTTCAACTGAACAGGAATGAAGAAACCAGACAGACGGTTCTTTCCGGCAGAGGTCTGGTTCATATTGAGGTAACCGCTGAAAAAATTCAAAGAAAATTTAATGTGGGAATGGATATTGAGACACCCAAGGTAGCTTATCGAGAAACCTTTAAGAAAAAGATACGTGTTCAGGGTAAACACAAAAAACAATCAGGAGGCCATGGTCAGTATGGTGACTGCTGGATTGTTCTTGAACCCCTTCACAAAGGTTCAGGATTTGAATTTGTTGATAAAATTGTAGGCGGAGTTATTCCAAAAAATTATATTCCGGCAGTTGAAGCAGGAGTCAGGGATGCATCAAAAGCTGGCATTCTGGCAGGATTTCCCTGTGTTGATTTCAGGGTCACTGTTGATTTCGGTTCTTACCATTCTGTTGACTCATCTGAAATGGCATTTAAAATGGCTGGAACTCTTGCCTTTAAAAAGGCTGCTGTTGATGCAAAAGCAGTCTTACTTGAACCTGTCATGAAAATTGCGGTAAAAGTTCCAGAGGATAGTACAGGTGATATTATGGGTGATTTGAATTCACGTCGTGGCAGGGTTCTTGGAATGGATTCCGAAGACGATAAACAGATTATCAATGCCCTGGTTCCCATGGCTGAAATACTGCGGTACGCTCCGGATTTAAGCTCTATGACAGGTGGCAGAGGAACCTTTACAATGGAATTTGAACAATATGATGAAGTTCCAGGAGATATGGCAAAAAAGGTGATTGAGCGGGTAAACTCTGAGAAAGAAGAAAATAAATAAACTGTCTAAACTATAATTGACAATTAAAAACCGGGCAATTAAAAAATATTTTTTAATTGCCCGGTTTAATTATTGGCTTAGGTTAGAGATCCTATCAAACACATTTTCCCTTAATTCCTCCACAGATAAATTTTTAAATGTCTTATAGGGAATAGGTTTTCCAATATTTACTTTTACCACACCGGGATTTATAATCAGATGACCTTTTTGGTTGTAATCAAACAACCCATTTATTCCAAATGGCAGTATATCGGCGCAGGCTTTTTTAGCTAAATGAAAAGGACCTTTTTTAAATGGAGCCATCTCTCCTGTCAGAGTCCTGTGGCCTTCAGGTAATATAGCAATGCTCCTCCCGGAAATAAGAGTTTTTTTTGCTATTTCAAGACTTGAAATAGCACTTTTCAGGTTGCTCCTCTGTATGGGAATATTCCCCCATTTACGAATGAGGTATCCCCAGACAGGCAACGAAAAATGATGGGCTGCTTCCACCCCCACAAAACATAAGGGAATGGCAGTCGGAACAACAAAAATATCAAAAAGGCTCTGGTGATTTCCCATGATCAGGTATGAGTGATCAGGATCAATATATTGCCTTCCCGTTACAACGAGCTTTATGCCAACTATCCGGATTAAAATGAGAAATAAAAATCGTACCACGCGAATGGTGGATTTTGGAGGAAATAAGAACATGGAGAAAATAAGAATAAAAAATGAAAATAAAAAAAAGATACAACCAATAAACCATAACCATATTGAATATATTTTTTTCACGTAAGATACCTTATCATTTTAGGGTGTACAATTATCGTGGCAGGTGAGCTGCCAAATAGTTCACCATCAGGCAATAAGGTTTTAATCGGCCAAGTTTTTATTTTTGCCTTTTTAGCTTTAAAAGATCTTACTGAAGGGTGGTTTATATGAGTACCTTTAAATATTTTTGGCAGGGTAGCCAAAAGACTTGTCCTGGACATTTTTCCTGCAATAATAATATCCATAAAACCATCATCAATTTTTGCTTCAGGAGCCATCATCATATTCCCGCCAGTAAAACGTGAATTGCAAAACTCAACAAAACAATTTTCTCCTGATAAGGTTTTTCCATCAATTTCAAGTTCCAAATAATGAAATTTCAGTTTGAAAGTTCTGTGAAAAACACCGATAATATAAGAAAAATCTTTGAAAAATTTAAACTTTTGTGCTGTTTTTGCCACATCTGTGACAAACCCCAGTCCGGTCAGATTAACAAAATAATATTTTTTTTGGGCCTGTGTAAAAGAACAGGTGTCCACCCATTTTGGCGAATTTTTAACAATCGACTTGATGCCATCCTCAAGGTTATGCAAATTCAAATCCTTTGCAAAAGAATTTCCCGAACCAACGGGAATGATACCAATAGGTGGAATATTTTTAGGTTTAAAGGTAGAGAGAAGACCGTTTAAAACCTGGAAATTGGTTCCATCCCCACCAATGGCAATAATGGCATCATATTGATCTATTTTGAGCTTGGTTGTTAGATTTAGGAGATGTTTATGATAAAGGGATATATAACTATGATACTCAATATGGTGGAATAATAGTTTTTTTTCAATCAAAGGAAGCAGTTTTTCAGTGTTTTTACCGCCAGCATATGGATTTACAATTAAGGCAACTTTCATAAAATTTTCTTGTTTACAACAAATTAGAATTTAAACTGCAATGTGTTACCGCACTTTTATCCAATAGATGCCCTAATTCACCTTTTTTTCCAGGGAAAAATCCTAAACATTTTTCCCATACTTCTTCATCTTCCATGCAAAAATAGAGCAGCAGGTCTGGGGCATATTCTTTTATACATGAAATAATTTTTTGGTACATCTTTATTCTCAATGGTTTGAAATATCGCATTTTATTGTCAAGTCCAAGAATAAACTCTCCATAGGGGATGGTGGAATGATTGAATCGTTTTTCAATTACCTGTTTTAAACCAGGCATGAATCGAAAAGTTCCAATGCTGATCCATACAATACTTTCCGGGCTGACATATTCAAAAATAAGTTCAACCACTTTTTTATATTGAGTCTCGCATCCAGGATAGATCACCAGAGGGTCAAAATGGAACGCAAGTCTGTATCCCTTTGACTCCACCCTCTTTGCAGCCTTAAGACGTGCTTTAAGTGAGGCAGTACCCTTTTCTTCGGAACTAATAATATCCTCAGTGTTCAAAGACCATGCAATAACAGTTTTACCATTATGATCAAGGGGAAGTAAGGAATCTATATTATTGGTTTTGGTTTTAAGCTCCAAAAGACAATTTTTTTGTTTTGCAAATGTTTCAATGAGAAATTTTGGTTGAAGACTCACCTGTTCCCAGATAAGAGAATCTGTATATTCGCCTGTACCGATTCTAAATATTTTTTTTTGTCCAAATCTTTTTTCAAGGGCGTTGGAAAATGTTTTAAGACCTGCAAAATATTGCAGAACAGGGGGATGAAAATAAGCCTGAAGAATGCAATAGGAGCAATCCATGGTACAAAATGTGCCGGTATGAAGGATTGTATAGTCACAGCAGGTATAAAAACTTGTTCCTGGGCATTCCTTAATGATTGCCCCTTTGTTACTGGTAATATAAAGTGTTTTTTTGGCCTTTGATATTGGATCATCAGCATCATTAATATAGTCATAGACTGTTTTTGTATTTTCTATCCATTGCGGATCTGCAGTCACCTTTGAAATCAGATACTCGATTTCTAAATCCTCTGGGATAGTTTTATCAATAAAAAGAGTATTGATTTTCATGGGTTGAAGATTTCTTTTAAAGATTTGCTTTTCATGGCCGAGTAAAGGGTCTGAACATTTTTTTGAAACTCGTCAAAATTTTGGGCAGTAAAACAAATGGAATAGATTTGGCTGTCTAAGTTTTCAGGAGGCAAAAATTTTATATTAGTTCCAAATTTAATAGATGCAATTTTTTCTCTGGTTTTTTGACGCACCCTAAAAACAGTTGGAAACCTTTGTTCAAACAGACAGGTTCTCAAAAGAGCTGTTTTTAAAACTAATTCAATTTTTTTATCAAAGAGAATAGCCTGTATCTCAGGATTTTTAAAAACTGCTTTTGGTTTAACAGCATCTCTGGCAGCGATTTCCATTATATGCATTATGATTTCAAGCTGTTTGTTATTTGAGGCACGAATGTTTGAAAAAATACTTAAAAAGCTCTCTATGGTATCTTTTTCAAAACAGGAAATTTTTTTGGCAGACTTAAAAGATAGATGACCCGTGCTAATCAACTCCAAAGACGGATCAGGCAGTCTGCCAACGCTTAATAAATCCTTTACAAAGCGGGCAGAAAGTTCTGTGTTAAAAATGGCAGATGATTTTTGTGAAATCTGTTTTTCATCTATAAATTGATACAGGCGGTTCGTGCATATAATGAGTTCTGCTTGGGTCAACTGTCGTTTAAAAGCAAGAGCTGTTATGGATTTTAAAAGGCATTGATACTCACTTGTATCCGGATCTGTTTTATATACAAGTATTTTTTTATTGTGAACCTGATGAATATGAATATGGGCTCTGATTCTATTAAATCCTGAAATGACAATAAATTTATTGTTCACCGGCCTGACAATGGGTGGAAAAAGCAGGCCGACATCTTTCAAAGATTCTGCAAGAGAACCCATATCATTTTCTAAAAATGAAATCTTGTACCGTTCATCCGCCAGATCAATGTCAGAACTATTGATTTCGCAAAAAATATCAGACATTTTCACCGGTTAATTTTGTATAAATCTCTTTATAGGTATTTGATGTCCTGTCAATTACATCCTGGGGAAGTTTGGGTCCCGGGCTTTTTTTGTTCCACCCGGATTCAGTGAGCCAGTCCCTGACAAATTGCTTATCAAAGCTGTTTTGGCCTCTTCCCGGTTCATATTCGTTTAAGGGCCAGAATCTGGATGAATCCGGGGTAAGGATTTCATCTATAAGGATAATTTCTCCATCTAAAAGCCCAAATTCAAATTTTGTATCTGCAATGATAATCCCTTTTGATAGAGCATATTCAGCACCTTTTTTATATATTTCAAGGCTTAAATTTTTTAACTTTTCAGCTTTTTTTGTTCCAATCAATTTTACAGCCTCATCAAAACTGATATTAATATCATGATCACCGACTTCAGCTTTGGTGGAAGGTGTAAAAAGCGGTTGTTCAAGTTTGTCAGACTCTTTCAATCCTTTGGGTAATTTAATCCCGCAGACATGACCTTCTTTTTGATAAGAACTCCAGCCCGAACCGGTTATATAACCTCTTACAATGCATTCAATGGGAAGCGGCTCTGCTTTTTTTACCAGCATACTGCGTTTATTCAACGCACCTGAATGGGGTTTAAATTCTTCAGGATACTCATCTGTATTGGTGGTTATTATATGATTATTTACAATGCCTTCCATTTGTTTGAACCAGAATACAGAAATTTGATTTAAAACTTTTCCCTTATCCGGGATAATATCCGGCAGGACAACATCAAATGCAGAGAGTCTGTCAGTTGTAACCATTAGAAGAGACTCTCCCGTGTCAAATATATCCCTGACTTTACCCTGCCTGACCAGGGACAGATCATCAAACTGTGTCTTTGGTATAGATACCATCTTAAATCTCCTTATTTTATTATAATTGGCTGAATATTTTTTGATTTTAAATATCATAAAATAATATATTTATCCATGATGAAAATGTAATGGTATGCTGATTAAGCAGCCTTGGCCGGTCCCAAGAAAAAATTGCAAAAATAATTGGGATGACCCAGAGAAGAGTTGCTCAAATTATTAATAATGCAAATCTTTGCGAAATTAATAATTTGCTCACCCAGGGCCATGACATGGAATACATAACAAGCAAGGAGGATTTTCTACTTCAATCTTTATCTTTTTTAAATTTTTTTTATTCTGATCATCATATGGACGATTTAAAAAACAAAGTATATTTTCATATCAGTTGAATAGCGGAGACCCTTCTTTCAGAACAACAAAATTTGATTTTAATATTTTGTAAACTTGACGTTGATTGCAAAATGATAATATTGTGGATTAAATTTATATTTTCAACAAATGAGGTTATAAAATGAATAAAAAGCCAATTCAATTATTTATCATTATTTGCACTATTATTCTCATCCATATTCCAGCTTATTCTCAAACAACTTATTCCCTTTTTGAATTAGCACAACTTGCCAATATCCATAGTGAGACAATTAAGATTGCACAGGATGATGTAATTATTGCGCAAGAGGATAAAGTCCGTGCATTATCAGTCTTAATACCCAGAGCCACTAGTTTCGGCAACATTACAGAGTATAAAGATGATCGTAGCACGGCTCCGGATTCAATAACATTAGGCATCAAGCTGACACAGTCATTTACACTCAATGGAAAAGAGCTGATTGCTTTGGATGTTACTAAAAAAGTCATTGAGGGCAAAGAATTTTCCTTAGAAAGTATCCGATCCCAGTATTTATTGCAGGTTGCACGAGCCTATTATAATATTTTAAGTGCACAAAGATTTCTTGAAATTGCCCAGTCAGACGTGAAACGTCTTGAAACTCACAGGGATGGTGTAAAAGAAAAATTAAGTGTTGGCAATGTCACTAAAACTGATCTATTCAGAGCTGAAGCAGAATTGTCGAAATCTCTGACAGAAGAGGTAAGAGCAGAAAACAGAGTATCGACAAGCAAGGCAGCCATGCACAATCTTGTCGAGATTGAGGATGATTTTAATGTCGAGAAACAAGATATACCAGGGCTTGAAAATTACTATGGTGTCCTGGAAGACATTCAAACCTATGCCTTAAAAAATAGGACGGAAATAAAAGAGGCAAAAAAAAATCTTGAGATCGCCGAGAAAACAATAAAGTTCGAAAAAAGTAATTTTTGGCCGGAAATTTCCCTGGAGGCAGGGTACAAAGAGACAGATCTAAGCTTTGATAATAGTCCAGGTAATATGAATTATGATACTGAAGACCTTTATTTTACAGGTGAACTTATTTTTACCTTATATGATGGTGGTTTGAGAAAAGCTGAAATCCGACAGGCGCAATCAGGTCTGCGCCAAGCTAAAAATGCTTTAAAACTGCAGGAAAAATCGATAATTCTGGATTCAAAAATTTCCTTTCTGGATAATAAGGCTGCACAAAGTGCATTATTAAATTTACAGGATGAGTTGAAATCTGCACAGGAAAACTTTAAGGCAGTTCAAATGCAGTTCAAATACGGGATGGCTGACAGCATTGATATGATGGATGCAAATACATTATTGGTATCTGCGCAGAGAAGAATTTTAGATGCCAAATATACTTATTATTTATCTGTGCTTAATATTATTTATACTAAAGGTGATTTGCTTTCATTCCTTTTAAAACAAACCTGATAGTGAACTATCATTCAATTGGAATATAAAATATTTTTATTTTTCATTAGCAGTTAAACCCCCTTGGAGAAATTAAAATTTAATCTTTTTTAATCTCTAAAATCCCTTATTACTACGATGAATCCATAATGTTTTAAGTATGCGAAACTTGACTTAACTCCATTGATAAAATATCCTTAACCTATTAGGTTTAATCTTTGTGCGAATGTATTTTTAAAGGAGAATCACATGTATGAAATAATTGCAAACCCTGAACAGTATCAAATTGATCATCTCATAAACGGAACCGGTAATGCAAATATCGAAATTACAAAGGAAGAAAGGAATAAATGGGCAGCTGAAATTGTAGCTTTCAGTGAAAAACTGACTGAATTTGCAAAAAAATCCAAGACGCTTGCAAAGCTTCTTTCAAGCCCCGAAAAAATCTCTACTACCCCTGCATCTTTAAAAACTTTAAAAATTCAATTATTTATGATCAATGATTCATTAAATACAGCAATTGAAATTGCTGATAAACTTGAATCTGATATTGTAAAAAAATAAGTAATTATTCAGCTCTTACGCTTGAAACCGCCCTGTCTGATGGATATTTGTTTCGAGGCTATTCGCTTAACCTCCTGCAAATATCCATCAAACAGGGCTTTGGGGATAATTTTTTTTAACGAGTTGAACAATTACAAAAAATAAAGATATTAATCTAAAATTTTTTGACGTAATAAATGGTCTGTGAGAACAATAGCAAGCATTGCCTCACAGACCTTGTTAATTCTTGGGATTGCACAGATATCATGGCGGCCTTTTGTTGAAATTTCAGTTAAACTACCTTTGTCATCGATGGTCGTCTGGGGTTTCAGGATCGAAGGTATCGGTTTTATATGAACCCTTACTACAATGTCATCCCCATTTGAAATACCCGCCAAAATACCGCCGGAATGATTTGTTTGAAATCCATCCAATAAAATCTGGTCATTATTCTCAAAACCTGTCATTTTTGCTGCAAGAATCCCTGCCCCTATTTCAACAGCCTTGACAGCACCAATACTCATCAGGGCTTTGGCAATATCAGCATCCAGTTTGTCAAAAACAGGATCTCCTAAACCAGGGGGGACGTCTAATGCGACAATCTCAACAATACCACCTAAAGAGTCTCCTTTTTTTTTTACGGCTTTGATTCTCTTTTCCATTTTAATGGCTGCATCTAAATCAGGACATTGCAAATGGGTTTTTTCCTTTTCAGAGATTTCATCAATTTTGTGGGCTCTGATACCGCCAAGTTCAAGTGTATAGCTATCAATTTTGATATTTTGCCGATCAAGGATAAGTTGTGCAACAGCACCTGCTGCCACCCTTGCTGCAGTCTCCCTTGCAGAGGCTCTTCCTCCTCCCCTGTGATCTCTGATTCCATATTTGGCCTGATAGGTAAAATCACCATGGCCGGGTCTAAAAATTTTGGCAATCGAGTCATAGGATTCTGGTTTTGCATCTTTGTTTTCTATCAAAATCACAATAGGAGTTCCTGTGGTTTTCCCTTTAAAGGTACCTGACAGGATAACGGGTTTATCTGGTTCCATGCGTTTTGTACTGGATATGGAAGCCCCGGGTTTCCTTTTATCAAGGTCTTTTTGAATGATATTTGTATCAATCTCAAGACCTGGAGGACACCCTTGAATAACAACGCCTATTGCTTTACCATGTGATTCTCCAAAGGTCGTGATATTGAATGCTTTACCAAAACTACTGCCTGACATTTTTTAATCTCCTGTCAATGATATTAACAATTTCTTCAGGTGTGTTAAAACTGGTATCAATCTTTATATGGGAGGTAGTTTTATATAAAGGGATTCTTTTTTTTACAATTTCATTTGTTTCTTCAACTAAATCTTTATTTGTAAGCGCCGGCCGCAAGCTTAGTGTTTTATTATCATAATTTAATCTTGCTATAATTGTTTGTATATCTGCATAAAGCCATATGCAGACTCCATTTTTTTTTATAAACTGCTGATTATCACGATCGATAATAATACCGCCTCCTGTGGAGATTATAGTATTAATATTATTTTTTGTATCCAAAAGTATCTGTTTTTCTATTTGTCGAAATTTTCCCCATCCCTGTTTCTCAATAATTTCTAGAATAGTTAAGCCAAGGTGTTTTTCAATGAGATGATCTGTATCAATAAAATTAAAATTGAGGCGGCGAGCAATCATTTTACCTATGGTCGTTTTTCCGGTACATCTATAACCAATAAGAAATATTTTCATATTTAATTCAATAAAAAATTATTTTTGCAATGCATCAAATATATCCCAGTAATTTGGGAAAGATTTTTCAACACATGATTCATTTTCAATTGCCATGCCCTGGATCAAAAGACCTGGAATGGAAAATGCCATGGCGATTCTGTGATCATTAAATGTCTCTATTATAGCTCCTTTTGGATTTCCACCTGTAATTTCTAAATAATCTTCTCCTTGTTCAACTTTTATACCCATTTTTATAAGTTGTGAATAAACAGCATCAATCCTGTCACACTCTTTTTCCCGCAAATGTTTAATATTGGTTATTCTGGTTTTTCCTTTTGCAAAGCTTGCAACAACAGCAATGACAGGGACAGCATCCGGAGTGTCAGACATATCCACATCTATTCCTTTGAGAGCTGATCCACAGACACCTATCTGATTATCTTCAATTTTTAATATACATCCCATCTGTTCTAAAATTTTAATCTGTTTTAAATCTCCTTGAAGGGAATTGCTATTAATATTTTTAACAATAATCATTTTGCCTGTTATAGCACCAATGGCCCAGAAATAACCGGCATTGGAAAGATCGGGTTCAACAAAAAAATCTCCATGAACATATGACTGCCGCCCTAGAACCTGATAGTGCATACTATCTATCTTATGGGCTTCAATTGAAAATTTTTTCATAATATCAATAGTCAGATCAACATAGGGTGAGGATACAGGAGGGCTGGCAAGGAAGATATCAAGACCGTTTTTCATCAATGCCCCTATCATTAAAAGAGATGATAAATATTGACTACTTTTAGAGCAGTCAATTTTCACGAACCCCCCTGCCCTATTACCACCTTTTATATAAACCGGAGGTGTGCCATTTTTGTTTATTGACTCTGCATGAATTTTTAACATGGTCAATGCATCAAGCAACTCCACCATGGGGCGTTCACACATTCTCAGGTCACCTGTGAGAGTATAAAAGGTTTTCCCCAGGGCTGCAATTCCTGTAAGAAGGCGCATGGAGGTTCCTGAATTGCCAAGATAGATTTTTTTATTACAGGGCTGAGGATTCCCTCCAAATCCTTTCACCCTGTAATAATTTTCTAATACCTGATCAATATCAGCCCCCATTTGTTCAAGAGCATTAACAGTCAATCCAATATCATCGCTTTGAAGAAGATTCTTAATATTTGAAGTTCCAATAGATAAGGAAGCACAAATCATCATACGATGGGAAATACTTTTTGAACCTGGAATTACAACAGCCTGATTTTTAATATTTTTTTGGACAATTTTTTTCAATTAAAGGTCTCATTTATTATTTCTTGATGCAAAAGTTTGATATCCGGTGTTATTCCTGTCCATAATTTAAATTGAGCCACGCCCTGATGCATGAACATGGACAGGCCGTCAATGGTTTTACATCCTTTTTCTTGGGCTTTGGATAATAATTTTGTTTTAATGGGAGTATAAACAATATCCATAACAACCATTTTAGAATCCAAAAAATTTGAAGGGAATGCCAAACCTTCTATATCAGGAGCCATACCAATGGGTGTGGTATTTATGATAATATCAGGGTTGATGGATTTAATTTTATCTGAGTCATCCTGTAAAATAATATCTGCATGATACTTTAGTGCAAGCTTTTCTCCTCTCTGTTTGTTTCTGTTAATAATTACGAGATCGCCTTTTTCCTTGTGTATACCATATGCTATGGCATGGGCAGCTCCACCTGCGCCGATAATACAGACTTTTTTATCCATTATGCCTAAGGGTTTTAAGGGAATAATTGCGGCCTTATGGTCAGTGTTATATCCAAAGAGTTTTCCATTTTTATTTTTAACAGTGTTTACAGCACCAATGTTCAATGCGTCATCATCAATCCAGTCAAGGTAATCCATTATGGACTCTTTAAATGGAATTGTAATAGAAGCGCCCTGTATGTTTAAAGTTTTCAATGCTTTTACACCTTTTGAAATTTCATCAATTTCAAAGGCAAGGTAAACCGCGTTAATCTTATGTCTTTGAAAACAGAAATTGTGAATTGTCGGGCTTTTGGAATGCCTGACCGGGTTTCCCAAAATACAATAAAGCTGTGTATTTGAATCAATCATGGTCCATGGTTTCTTATTTGACCTTTAGCTCCAGGCCATTTAGATGTCAAGTTTAATCTTTTTTTATGATAAAGCTTTGTATCCTGTTTCCATCCATGTCTTTAACAGTGAGAGTCCACATATTTATGATAATGGATTCTCCGGACTTTGGAATTCTCCCAATCTGTTCAAGGAAAAAACCTGAAAAAGTGTCATATGTATTTGATTCAGGGATTTCAATTTCCAGTTCTTTATTTAAATCATCAATATCAATCTTTCCGGCAACTAACCATTTATTTCCCTTAAGTCTAACAATATCAGGTGTCATTCTATCAGTCTCATCAATAATTTCGCCTATAATTTCTTCAACAACATCTTCAAGGGTTGTAATGCCAGAGATACCGCCATGCTCATCCACAACAATGGCAATATGATTTTTTTTCTGTTTAAAATCCTGTAACAGAGAATCCAGTTTTTTAGACTCAGGTATAAAATATGGTTTTCTCATTATCTGTTTAACATCCAGGGGTATATCAGATTCAGAGGCACAGGCTTTTTGAAAACTTGCAAATAAATCTTTTACATGCAAAATTCCAATAATATTATCAATACTGTCCTCGATTACCGGAATCCTGGAAAATCCTGTTTTAAGAATTTTTTTAATGTCCATATCCTCTGATACATCTATCACAAACATATCTGCTCTTGGTGTCATGATTTCAGAACAACAAGTATCATCAAATTCAAAGATATTAGTAATATACTCTTTTTCTTCTTCTTTAATTTCCCCTTCTTCTTCCACCACCTCAACCATGGTCATCAATTCATCTTCAGTCACTGTTTCACGGGTTGTATCTATTGTTCCATGAAGCTTGGGTATAAAATTTAACATGTAGATCAAAGGAAAAAATAATCTTGAGAGCCAGAAAAGAGGATAAATTACAATCCTGGCAACAAAAATATTATTATGATTAGCAAATGATTTGGGGAAAATTTCACCAAAAACAAGAATGAGCATCGTCATAATTCCGGTGGCTATACCTACTGCATTGGATTTAAAGTATGAAATGGCAATGGATGTGGCAATGGCTGAAGCACCAATGTTTACAAGATTATTTCCGATCAATATGGTGGTTAAAAGCGTATGGGAATCTTCTTTCATCTTTAAAATAAGTATTCCGCTTTTAGACCCGTCTTTTGCAATATGCAGAGCCTTGACTTTGCTGATTGAAAAAAGAGCGGTTTCAGAAGAAGAAAAAAAACCGGATAATAAAAGGCCTATAACAAGTATCGTCAATTCAAAAGTCATCAAAACAGAATATAATCCTTATCTATAATTGCTATCTTTTTGGAATCACTCTAATAATATTTAAGTTAATATGTCAAATTTAATATGGAAGTTTTGATGTAGCCAGCATATTAACTGCAATATTGGCCGCCCTTTTTGACGCACCTTTTTTACCAAGTAATTTTCTGACTATTTGCAATTGGTTTTGAAAATAAAATAGATTATCCAGCATATATAAGGCTTTTTTACTTATTTTTTCCGGTGTTACATCATTTTGCAATAATTCAGGCATTACTTCGGCATTAACAATTAAATTTGCAAGTCCTACATACTTCACTTTTACAAACAATTTTGCCATCTGATAACTGACAGGAGATATTTTGTATACAATAATGGTTGGAACGCAACACAGGGCAGCCTCTAAAGTGACAGTACCGGAAGCTGCAATAACAAGTTCTGATTTAAAGAAAATATCTTTAACCGGGCCTTCTTTAATTTGAAACATCGAGTCGTTCCTGATCTTTTTCAAACCGGCTTCTATGATTTTTCTATTTATAGAGCTTGCTTTAGAAATAATAAAAACAACTTTTTTGTTATTTCTATGAATAAGAGTTGCAGCTTCAATCATAATGTCGAGTAAACTTTTCAGCTCATTATTTCTAGATCCCGGCAGCAGGCCTATCATCGTGGTATTTTTTTGTTTTGATGATAAAGGTTTGGAATCCAAAAGAACTTCTGGTATATTTTCAGAGTATTCATCCATCAAAGGGTTTCCTACATAAGTGTATTGAATCTTGGCTTTTTTATATATTTTCTCTTCAAAAGGCAGAATCAATGCCGCATGGTCAATATATTTTTTTATATTTTTTAATCTTGATTTTTTCCATGCCCACACTTTTGGGGTAATATAATATAAAATTTTTATATCATAATGATCTTTGGCAAATTGTGCTGCTTTTAAATTAAATCCCGGGTAATCCACGAGAATAATTAGATTTGGCGTGTTTACCCTAAGTTTTTTTTTAAATAGATCAAAGGCTTTTTTTATCTGGGGAAATTGCATAAAGACTTCTGTAAGCCCCATTGCAGAAAGCTTTGAGATATTATAAAAAAGGTCTACTTTCTGGTCTTCAAGATGTGTCCCGCCTATGCCTGAAAAATAAATATGATTGTTTATTTGCTTGATTTCCCTGACAAGATGTCCAGCATGCAAATCTCCTGATGGTTCACCGGTAAGAACCATTATGTGGTTTAGTTTTACAGGAAGATTCATTTTAGTTGTGACCGTCTTGATAGGTGTAAATTTCATTAGCTGTGACCTTCAGGTAATATCATCTTCTGTATAAGCGAGAATGGATATATTATATTTATTTGCAAGCCTGATCATCTCTTCCCGGTCAAAAGCAAGAGATTTTTCTGCTTCAAGCACAAGAACACAGGCCCCGGATTCATGCATAGTCTCAATGGTGTCACAACCTGTGGAAGGCAGATCAAATCTTAAATCCTGGATCGGTTTGGAAAGCTTTATAACCACGGCACCATTTTTATCAGACAATAACCCGCCTCTTTTTATTGCAGCGTCTGTTCCTTCAATTGCTTCAACAGCTATAATAGTTCCGTTACTAATAATAACACATTGGCCGATATCAAGGTCTCCTATGGTTTTTGCTATCTTCCATCCTTGTAAAATATCTTTTTTTTCAGCTTTATCCGGTTTTCTTTTTGTCCAACATCCTTTCGGACTGATCAGTTCCGGGAGAAGAAATGTGGAGGGCAAAATTTTTATTCCCTCATTTGCAAGCAGGTCGGCAAAAGATGTTAATACTGAATTATCATGGGTTCTGGATGTCTTGGCAATAAATGAAAGCGCTTTAAAATCGGGGCGGATATCCTTAAAAATATTTGTTTTTTTAATACTGCCCAGCATAACAACATGGGTAATATTGTGCTGTCTGAAGTACTTGATCAGTTTTGAGATCTGCCCAAGATAAAGCAATTTTAATGTTTCAACGTAGTTAGCAAGGATTTTATCTGTTTCAGAATGAAAGCCTACTGCAAAAACTTTATACCCTTTTTTTAATGCTTTCTTTGAAAAAAGAAGGGGGAATTGTCCGCCGCCGGCGATAAGTCCTATCCTCATTGTTTTTACTCATGACCTCCAGATTACGTGTAACCTTTTGGTTATCTGGTAACTCCCCTATTGGAATTAATAATAAATTTTATAAAATTTTTTACTTCAGGGATCTGTTCAGTTTCAGCTTTAACACGTTCAGAAGCCTGTTTAACAGTCAATCCAATGCGAAAAAAAATTCTATATGCTTTTTTAAGTTCTTGAAGGGTTGATTTAGGGAATTTATGTCTTTTTAGTCCCACATTATTCAACCCGTGAAGAGTTGCACGGTCTCCGGCTGCGATCACATATGGCGGTATATCTTTTACCACTGCAGACTTACCTCCGATATAAGCGAAATCTCCAATTTGAACAAATTGATGAATGGCAACCAGGCCACCCACTGTCACATTATCTCCAATTATGATATGACCGGCAAGTGTTGAATTGTTTGCAAGAATAACCTGTCTCCCTGTTTTACAATCGTGGGCAATGTGTGTGTATGCCATTAAATAATTTTCCTCCCCCACTTCTGTAACACCGCCGCCGGCTTCAGTCCCCCTGTTAATGGTCACAAATTCCCGGATAATTGATCCCTTGCCTATTTTTAAATATGTTTTTTCACCATGAAATTTAAGATCCTGAGGAGCACAGCCAATAGCTGCATATTGAAAAATCTGGCAATTCTCTCCAATAGTGACATACTGCTCAATAGTGGTATAGGGCCCTATTGTTGTACCGGACCCAATATGGACATCTGATTTGATTATAGCATAAGGGCCTATGGTGACATTGGCATCAATTTGGGCACATGGATCAATAATTGCCGTTGGGTGAATCATTTTTACTCCATTTATTTATTTTCTAAATTCTTCAATCTTTTTTCAAATGAAAAAAGAGTCTTTCTCATTTCCGGTAATCGAGAAATGATGCGGACAACCTTACGCCATCGATCATGCTGCATATGAGGTATTCCCGAAACAATTTGATTTTCAGGTACATCAGAGGAAACACCTGCATAAGGTCCGACAATAGTATTGTCACCAATTGTCACATGTCCTGTAATTCCTGCTTTGCCGGCGATAATAACATTCTTACCAAGCCTTGTGCTTCCTGCAATTCCGACCTGGGCAACGATCAAGGCATTATCACCAATTTTGACATTGTGGGCAATATGGACTAGATTATCTGTTTTAACACCGTTTCCTATAATAGTCATTCCAAGGGTTCCCCTGTCAATGGTATTACAGGCACCAATTTCAACATAATTTCCAATATCAACATACCCGGTATGTATTATCTTTTCATGGGTGTTATCATCCTGGGTAAAACCAAATCCATCTGAGCCAATGATAGTTCCTGGATGAATTATAACATTCATACCGATCCTTGTTTTTTCCATTAGCGTGACATTGGGTTTGATTAATGTATTATCACCAATAAAAACATCCTCTCCAATATATACGCCCGGCATAATATGAACATTGTTTCCGATTTTTACATTATCACCTATAAATACATTGGATTCAATAATGAGATTTTTTCCAAATTTCACATTATATCCAATATCTGCATTGCTATGGATGCAAGGCGGTTTGATTTTTTCAGGATGAAATAAGGATACCAGTTTGAAAAATGATGTTTTTGGATTGTCGGTTTTCAACACTATTATATTCTGGTAATGATCCTGGTTAAACTTAAAAGTATCCGGAACAATTACCACTCCTGCCTTAGTTTGTTGAAGATCAGACAAGTATTTTGACTCACATGCAAAGGTAATATCGTGGGAACCTGCATCCTCAAAAGAGGAAACACCCTTTACCTTAAAACAAGGATTGCCTAAAATTTCGGCATGAATAATTTGAGCAATTTCTTTAACTAGTATTTCCATATAAATATTTATTTTGTTTTTGAAACCTTTAAATTATATTTTTTAATTATTTGATCCGTAATATCTAATTGAGAAGGATGATATACCACTCCGGCCGTTTTTCTTTCAAGGATAAGTAAATATCCTTCTTCTTTTCCAATGGCATCTGTAATTTCAAAGACTTCCTTTTGTATTTGATTAATAAACTTAACTTCCAATCGTTTAAATTCTTGAGCAAAATCTTCCTGCATCTTTTTTAAATCATTAACCCTGATTCTAAAGTCACGTTGTTTATCCTTTAGTTTTTCAGGAGTTAAGACCAATGCTTCCCTTTCAATGGCTTTATTCAGTTCATCCAGTCGGTCTTTTTCAGTCTTTAATTTTTTTTGTAATTCATTGCCTTTTTCATTGATTTTTTTCTGGATCATTTTTCCTGCGCTTGAATCAGTCAGGATTTTTTGGAAATTAAAAACGCCAATTTTTGCAACGTCTGCGCAAAAAGCTTGAGGGATTATTCCCAAAAAAATAAATACAGATAAAATTACGATTGTTTTTTTCATTTAACTCTCCAAAAAATTTTAAATTTAAAAAGATGCACCGATTGAAAATTCAAATTGGCCATCCCAAGCCTTTTTAACATCCTTGCCTTCTATAACCCATCCATATTCAAGTCTTAAAGGACCTACTGGTGAATTCCATCTGACACCGGTACCAATGCTTGAGTATTGATTGCCAAAATCAATATCTTCACTTTTATTATATACATCGCCGCGGTCATAAAAAAACACTCCGGCTAATTTATATTTATCTGTTAACGGAAAAGTCAATTCTGCATTAAATTGGACATATTTTTGACCACCGACTTCTTTGGTATCTCCAGGCCGTTTTCCACTTATATCAAACTTATCAAATCCTCTGATTGAGCTCATTCCGCCCAAATAAAACTTCACATAATCAATATCAATATCATTGCTGCTTCGATCATCTAAGTAACCAGCTTCGCCATGTAAAATGCCTGTAAATTTCCAAAAAACCGGAAAATATATTCCAGTCTCAATAATATATTTTGTATAATCAATCTCACCACCTAAAAATTCTCCTGCATATTCTATTAAAAATTTATGTTTAGAACCTTCAGTGGGTAAAAAAAAGTCGTCCCTTGAGTCATATTGAATATAAGGTTTTATACTGCTTGTCAGGAAAGAACCAGGAGTCATATTGGTAATATTGGTTTGAACATTTGATATATCGAACTGCTCTATATTATATAGGATTCCAAGTGTAGTATAATCCATAAGCTTGTAACCCAGCTTCAAATTTAAGCCAAGAGCCTTTTTATCATAATAATCATAGTCATCATCATAAAATTCTTCATCTTCTTTATAAAGGTCAAAACCTCCTGAAATACTTGTATCAAAAATATAGGGTTCAAAAAAACTAATATTATAGAGATTAGAATCTCCAGATAATGTAGCGGAAAATTTTAAGTTATGCCCCCTTCCAAAAAGGTTTCTTTCTTCAATAGAACCCATAAAAAAAGCTCCGTCTTCGCTGCTGTACCCACCTCCAATCGACAAATTCCCTGTTTGTTTTTCAACTACCTTAACGTTTAAATCCATTTTATTTTTATCTGAAGTTTTTTGAGGTTCAATTTCGATGCCGGCAAAATAATTCAATCGATTTAAGTTTTTAAAACTTTTGGAAATATCCTCTTTGCTGTATAAGCCCTGCTCATTTATTTTAATTTCTCGTCTAATTATTTTGTCACGTGTTTTCAAATTGCCGCTTATATTAATCCGATTGAAATAAACAGGCTCTCCTTTATCAATTGAATAAATAATTGTCATCATATGGTCTTCATCATTTTTATCTACCAGGGGTATAACTTTGACATTGGCAAACCCTTTATTAGAATAGATATCGGAAATAGACAGCATATCATTTCTAATAGAGTCTCTATTGTATAGTTTTGTCTCTTTAGATTTAATTGAGTCCAAAATTTCTTCTTTAGATAAAATCAGGTCCCCTTTAACATCAATTGTTTTAATTTTATATTGTGCACCCTCTTCAATTTTAAAATGAATGGAAATTAATTTTTCACCAATATCAATAATCGGATCTGAAACTTTTGCATCAATAAATCCATTGTTTTTATATAAAGATTCAATTCTTATGGTATCGTTTTTAACTTCAGTATCATTGAGATCTCCTGATGAAGTGATAAAAGAAAAAAATCCTTTTTCAGAAGTTTCAATCGCTCTTTTAATTTTTTTGTTGGAAAAATATTTATTGCCTTCAAAGGTAATTTTTTCAACCCTTATTTTTTCACCTTCTTTAATTGTAAAAACGATATCTGCCTGGGAATGTTCAAGGGGACTTATTTCATAGGTAACCAAACAATTGTGATAATTTTTTTCAGTATACATTAACCGCATTCGATTAATGTCAGAATTAAGTTTGTGAATATTGAGAATTGCCCCGGTTCTCGTATCAATTACATCAGAAAGCTCTTCGTCTTTATAAATACTGTTTTTTTCAAATTTGATCTTCCGGACAGTTGATTTTTCTATTATTTCAAAAATGACCTTAACACCTTTGTCGTGGGATTCTTTTTTAACGATAATATTGTCAAAATATCCCATTTTATAAATTTTTTCTAGGTCTTTAGAAATACTCTCCGGCTTTAAAATATCTCCTGATTGAGTGTTAATAACTCTTAAAATTGCATCAGATTCCACCCTATTGTTTCCAGTAATTGCAATATCTGTTATTACTTTTTTGTGAAAGAGTTCACCTACCATTTGCTTTCCAAGCTGGGAAATGGCTGAATAAAGGTTTTCAAGATCATCTGCTTCAGAAAAAAATGTTGTAAAGGTATCTTGCTCATATGTATTTATCAGTTTGGTGTCGATACTGATACCATCCCCTTCAATAAAGATAGATCCGATTATTAAATAGTCTACTCCCAGTTTAATCCCCTGTTCTCTAAATTGGGAATATTCCCAGGATTGTTTGTCAATATTATCCTTTATGAAAATTATTTTTACATTCTCGCCTTCGAGCTTTTCTGATATCATTAAGGGAATTTTATTTTTTATCTGGTCATGTGGTTGACTTGCGTAAACTGAAAAGGGAAAAACAGCTATCTTAATATTTGAATCTGCAAACACATCTTTGATTAAAAACAAAAATATTAAAAGTATAAGAATGAAAATATTTTTCGAAACAAATTTAGTCATAATCATGTCCCTAATTTTTCAAATAAATTAAACAGGAATAATTTCCCCATCCAAAATTGTAACATTTCTTTCCATCATCCTGGCAAGGTCATCATTATGAGTAACCAAAACAATCGTCATGCCAAGCTCTTTATTCAATTCATTAATTAATGCATGTACACTTTTACTGTTTTCCTGGTCAAGGTTCCCAGTTGGTTCGTCTGCCAAGAGGATATCCGGTTCCAGGACCAAAGCTCTTGCAAGAGCAGTTCTCTGCTGTTCCCCTCCGGAAAGATCTTCTATCCGATGAAAAACCCTTGATGACAGTCCTACTCTTTCAAGCATATTTATGGCGCATTTTTCAATATTTTTTTTATTTTTATGAGCAATTAAACCCGGCATCATAACATTTTCCAGAGCAGAAAATCCTTGCAGCAGATAATGAAATTGAAATACAAAACCAATTTTTGAATTTCTAAAATTTGCAATTTTTTCATCTCCATATAGAAACAGATTTTTTTTTTTAAAAAAAATCTTACCGGAATCAGGGTTATCAAGTGTGCCAACAATATTTAATAAGGTTGACTTGCCAATGCCGGAAGGCCCGACGATAGCTATTGTTTCACCCTGATAGATATTAAAAGATGCGTTATTTAAAATTACAATTTTTGATGTTCTTGAAAAAAAACATTTTGAAACTGACTGAAGCGATATCAGTGGTATTAATGAATTATCCATATCTAATTGCCTCAACCGGATCCATTTTTGATGCTTTATAGGAAGGATACAGTGTTGAAAAAAAACAGATGATAATTGCACTAATGGAAATCATCAGCACATCTAAATATTCTAGTTGGACAGGCAATGTTGAAAAAGGATAGGCATCAGGTAATTGAATAAAATCATATTTTTTTAGAATAAAGCAAATAACTATACCTGAAAGCGTACCTAAAAATGTACCTAAAAAACCAATAATCATCCCTTGAATAATAAAAATTTTTCTTATAGTCCTGTTGGTAGCTCCCATTGCTTTTAATACTGCAATATCCTTGGTCTTTTCCATAACCATCATGATTAGAGCACTTGCGATATTAAATGCAGCTACAAGAATAATAAGTGTCAAAATAATAAACATGGCAGTTTTTTCAAGTTTCAAAGCTGAAAAAAGACTTTTATTGATGTCCATCCAGTCTCTTAAATAGAATGGAGATTTTAATAGGTCTGTAAGACTTTCTTTAATCGATTTAGCTTTAAACACATCGTCAATCCAGATACCAATGGCAGAAATTTGGTTTTTGCTGTTAGAAAGCTGTTGAGCTTCTTTTAAATGAACATAGGCCATGGAGCTGTCATATTCGTACATGCCGGAATCAAATGTCGCTGCTACAATAAACCGTTTCATTGAAGGGAGATGGCCCATGGGAGAAATAAACCCATTGGGAGACATGAGAATTACCTTGTCGCCCTTGATTACCCCTATGGAGCTTGCCAGAGTCTGGCCTAAAATAATACCTGGAAGGTTTGTATTCTGCTTTTTTTCGTTAAAACTTTTTTTTAATTGTTCTGAACTAAATCCTTTAACTAGGCTAAAACCGGTTTCAGGATCAATCCCTCGAATCATAACACCTGAAAAAGAATGAGTTGACCTGATCATTGCCTGGGCAAATAAAATCGGTGAAGCACCTTTAACTTGTTCATTTTGATTAAGATCATTTAAGATCTTAGAATAAGTATCAAATTTCCCGGTATAATTCATCACGAGAATATGGGGCTCAAGCCCTAAAATTCGTTTTCTAAAATCTGTTTCAGCACCACTCATAACAGCAATCACTACTACAAGGGCCATAACACCCAGGGAAACACCTGCAATGGAAAGAAAAGTAATCAAAGAAATAAAGCCTTCTTTTCTTTTTGCCTTAAGGTATCTGCCTGCTATAAATAATTCAAAGGCCATTTAATCAAATATTCTTTTTCATATGGGGGAAAAGGATAACCTCACGAATAGAAGCAGCATTGGTAAGCAACATAACCAGCCTGTCAATTCCGATACCTTCACCAGCTGTGGGAGGCATGCCATACTCAAGGGCCTCTACATATTCAGAATCCATGATATGAGCTTCCGAATTTCCTTCGTCTCTTTGTCTGACCTGCATTAAAAACCTATTATATTGATCTTCCGGATCATTAATTTCAGAAAAGCCATTAGCAATTTCCCTGCCGGCAATAAATAATTCAAACCGATCAGTCAATTCGGGATTATCATCGTTTTTTCTGGACAAGGGAGACACTTCAACCGGATATCCCGTTATAAATGTGGGCTGAATTAACCTTGGTTCAACCAAACTATCGAAAAGTTTCGTTAATATTTTTCCATGACGATCTTTTTTAGTGATATGTATATTTTTTTCCTGTGCAAAATTAAGGAGTAAGCTGGTATCATTTAATATTGCAGGGTCAATTCCACCAATTTTAGTAAGAGATTCTATCATTGGAATACGCTGCCATCCTTTTTTAAAATCAATGAGCTGTCCCTGATATTCGATAATGGTTGAATCTGAAATCTGGGTTACAATGGATTCAAACATTTCTTCAGTTAAATCCATCAAGCCTTTATAGTCAGCATATGCCTGATAAAATTCAACCATTGTAAATTCAGGATTGTGTCGAGCTGAAACCCCTTCATTTCTAAAATTGCGATTAATTTCAAATACTTTTTCAAACCCACCTACAACAAGTCGCTTTAAGTATAATTCAGGGGCAATTCTTAAAAACAATTCCATCCCCAAGGCATTGTGCCAGGTTTTAAAAGGAGTAGCCTCGGCTCCTCCTGCTAAAGGCTGCATCATGGGGGTTTCAACTTCCATAAATCCTTTTTCTTCAAAAAAACGCCTCATGGAAGCTACAATCTTACTTCTTTTTATAAAAATTTGTCTGGTTTCTTCGTTTGTTATAAGATCAAGGTACCTCTGACGATATCTTTTTTCAGGATCTTTTATTCCGTGAAATTTTTCAGGTAATGGTCTTACTGCCTTTGAAATCAACCTGAATTCTTTTGCAAGGAGTGTCCACTCTCCGGTTCTGGTTTGAAACAGGGGACCTTTAACACCAATAAAATCACCTATATCAAGCTTTTTAAACAAAGAATAGGTCTCATCACCCAGACTGTTTTTCTGTAAATATATCTGTAATTGATCAGAACCGTCCTTAAACCGAACAAAAGATGATTTACCCATTTTATTAATGGCCATCATTCTTCCAGCCATATAGAACTGATCACCTTTTTCCCCAAGAGCATCAGGAGTTTTTTTAATAATTTGTCTAAGAGTTTTTATAGAACATGATGGTCTGAAATCATTAGGATACAGATTAACTCCGCTTTCTTTCAATTCATTGATTTTTTCTTTTCTAACTTGTATCAGTTTGCTTTCTTTATCCATAAACACTTACCTTCATACCCTTATTTTATATAGCAGATCATTTAAGTTTAATTTTAATAAAACATGCATAAATATCCTAGTTCACCTGAAATTGTCAAGATTTTGTTATTTAGTTTTTAAAGGAACTCCTTTAAAAAGAACTGTAAAAACCGTACCTTTTCCAGGAGTTGATTCAAAATGAATCACGCCGTTATAGGTATCTATTAATCTATGTATGATAGAAAGCCCAAGCCCTGTGCCATCAGGTTTGCTTGTGTAGAACGGGTCAAAAATATGAGTGTAGTCTTTTGGATGAATTCCAGTGCCTGAATCTTTAATAGACAAATGAACCCGGTTGTTTAGAGATGGTTTAAGTAAAATTTTAATCTCTCCATGACCTTTTATGGACTGGGCGGCATTCTTTAATAAATTCCATAGAATTTGAGCAAAATGGGATGGATCGATAAAAACACTGAGCTTCTTATTCATTTTTGCAGTAACACGAATTTTTTGATTCCATTCAGGGTCATTTGAAAAAAGTTCGACAGTTTCTTCAATTGCATCTGCAAGTTTAATATCAATAGCGTTATCTGTATGAGGTTTTGCAAAAAGCCTTATGTCATTAACAATATTCTCAAGTCGATGGGTTTCCCGTAAAATTATCTGCATAAGTTTATCTTCATAGGATCCTGGTTTTGTATCTTCCTGAAGCAGCTGGATGGAACCGGATAAAGAGGCTAAGGGATTTTTAATTTCATGGGCTATACCAGAAATCATTTCATCCATGGCTGCCATTTTTTCAACCCGTTTCAAATGTTCCTGAACTATTTTTAAGTCTTGTTTGGCGCCCTTTAACTGAAGTGCCAGTATGCCGCTTAAAATTGCAACTGCATAGCAGGCCACAATAACAATTATAATCCTGTAAATGATATGACTGTCATTTACTGTATTAGATAGAAAATACGAACCTGAAAAAGGAGGGATAATTTGATAGTATTCAAGCTCTATAAGGATACTATATTGAAAACATGAAATCGTGGCAATGATCAAACTGCCCTTTTGAAACAGCAACATGGATGTATAAATAATGACAACCAGATAAAAAAAAGTAAAGATACTGTCATAACTGCCTGTAACAAAGATAATTGCTGTTACAATAATTGTATCTGTAATGGTTTGGAAATAGGCGAGCGCCAGATTTTTTTTAAATTTATTAAGCCAGACTAAATAAACAATTGAAAGTGCCAGAATACAGGCTGCAATATTATATAAGGAAAAAAAAGGCTGTGAAAAAAAAGATAAATTTTCCCCTAGAGAAACAACAAGACAGGATATAATCATAATTACGGTAAAAATAACCCTTGACAGGATAATCCGTTTGATTTGATTTGAAAAATCAGATGAGTTTTGAAAATCGTTGATTTTCATGATCTATTCAATGGCACCTGCCATGGTGAAAATAGGCAAATACATTGAAACAACCAGCCCTCCCACCACAATTCCAAGAAAAACAAGCATAAAAGGCTCTATCATATCTGTTAAATTTTTAACGGCCTGGTCTACCTCATCATCATAAAAATCGGCTATTTTTTCCATCATTATATCAAGTGCTCCGGTTGATTCTCCCACCGCAATCATGGAACAGACCATGGAAGGGAAAACACCGCTTTCAAGCAAAGGATCAGACATAGACCTTCCTTCTGAAATTCCGATTTTGACATCTTGTATGGCAAATTCTATCATTTTATTTCCAGATGTTTTTGCGACAATATCCAGGGTTTCAAGAAGTGAAACACCGCTTGAAATCATTGTACTGGTTGTTCTTGTAAATTTAGCCACTGCCACCTTTCTTATCAAAATGCCCATAACAGGTAGTTTTAAAACCAGATTATCCATGAAAATACGACCTTTAGTCGTTGCATAGAAACGTTTAAACAAAAAAACGGCCGCAAAAATTGTGCCGATGATATAAATTATATTAGCAACGGCAAAATCACTTAGAGCCATGACAAATAAAGTAGGTGCCGGCAAACTTGCGCCAAAGTCGGCGAACATCTCTGCAAAAACCGGGATTACAAATACCAGAATGATAGCAACAACAACAATAGCAATAACAATGGTAATTATTGGGTATGTCATGGCACCCTTGACCTGGCTTTTTAGTTTGGCCATTTTTTCCATATAAGCTGAAAGCCTTTTTAATATTACGTCAATAATACCACCAGCCTCACCTGCCGCAACCATGTTGATAAATAGTTCATTAAACGTCTCTGGAAATCTTTTCAAAGCATCTGCAAAGGATTCACCGGATTCAACCGATTCTTTGATTTTTTTAAGATTTTTTTTAAAAGTGGGATTTTCCTGTTGTGAGTGAAGGATATCAAGGCATTGAAGAAGTGGTAATCCGGCATCAATCATTGTGGAAAACTGTCTTGAAAATATAATAACATCTCTTTCTTTTACTTTAGGTTGAAGAAATTTTATATTCTCAAAAAGGTCTTTGGGTTTCTTCTTAATTTTGCTTTGTGTTATTTTTCGTCTTTGAAGATTTTGTGTTACCTGTTCTAAAGACTCTGCTTCCATTTCTCCCTTTACCTTTTTTCCTCGGGGATTTTTCCCCTTCCATTGATAAATCGTTGGCATTATCAATCCTTTTCGTAATTTTTCAACTTAAGAACCGCAAAGTTTATAACTTGAACGAAATTGGTTATCTTTTGGCCCATCTACTTTGTTGCATCAAAGGCCGAATACGTATAGTATGCAATCTTTAATGCGCCTTGTATATGGGCCAACCAGGTTTTAAAGATTGGCCTTCGCTATTTGCGGCTCAACTTATTTCATTTGCGGTCCTAAGCTGCCTTTTAGAAAATTTAAAGCACCAAAGGCAGATCATTTGTAAAATCCAGACAGATATACTATATAAATTTTATCAATTGATTACAACAGGAGTTATTCTTTGAGTAAAAAAAAGAAACTGATAAAACCCAGGACCATTATTACGAGTCATGTGAATGCAGATTTTGATGCCATTGCTTCCATGTTAGCTGCTCAAAAATTATATCATGACTCGGTTATTATTTTTCCCGGATCACAGGAAAAAAATTTACGCGATTTTTTTATCAGTTCTACTAGTTATCTTTTTAATATGGCAGATCCAGGTTCAATTGATTTTTCAAGTGTATCCAGACTTGTGCTTGTTGACACAAGACAAAAAAGCAGACTGACACAGGTATATGAGTTACTTGAGAAAAACAATCTTAAAATAGATATTTATGACCATCATCCGTCTATGAAGGGCGATGTAACGGGGTCTTTTGAAATGATCAGGCAAACGGGTGCGACAACAACCATATTAACTACATTACTGCAAAAAAAAAAGATTACTCCCAGCCCTGAAGAAGCGACGATCATGGCATTGGGAATATATGAAGACACAGGATCCTTCACTTATTCATCCACCACTAAAGAAGATTTAGAGCAGGCGGCTTTTCTCTTGTCCTGTGGTGCCAATCTGAACACTATAGTCAATTTTGTGGTTAAAGAAATAAAATCCGAACAGGTTACATGGTTGAATGAATTGTTGAACGAAATGACCCTTCATAAAATCAATGGTGTTGACATTCATATATCTGTGATTTCTTCGCCTACATATATTATGGATCTGGCGACAATCGTTCAAAAAATTGTCAGAATGGAAAACCTTGATATCTTTTTTGCTGTTGTGTTAATGGATAATAAAATCAATATCATTGCAAGAAACAGGATACCAGAGGTTGACGTTGGCAAAATTCTTTCAGGATTTGGGGGGGGCGGGCATTCTTATGCAGCTTCCGCAAAGGTTGATAACCAAACCCTGGCACAAGTTGAGATGAAGCTTATTGAACGGCTTCAAAAAGAAGTGAAAAGTATTCAAATTGCAAATCTTTTGATGGCTTCTCCTGCCATAACCATTGAACCTCACATTACCTGTAAAATAGCCGGAAACCTGATGACACGGTATAATATAAACTCATTATTGGTAGTGGATAAAAATAAAAATTCCTATGAAGGATACATTACGCGACAAATAATAGAAAAAACAGTGCATCACAATCTGTCCCACCTTCCTGTTACAGAATACATGAATTCAGAAGCCCGCTATATTTCATCTCATGCTGATGTCTCCCAGATTGAAAATATAATTATTGAAGAAAAACACAGAATTCTGCCCGTTATAGACAATGGGTGGATTAAAGGTGTTATAACAAGGACAGACCTGCTCAACTATCTGGTGCAACATAACAAAACAATTAAACGCAATGATACTGAGCTGGGTGTTAAAAAAAATGCTAAAAAAAGACGAATAGAAAATATTCTGTATCAAAGACTCGATAATCGGATAAAAAAATTGCTTCAAAGAATTGGTCAAATTGGCAATGAACTAGGTTTTAGTCTTTTTGTAGTTGGAGGATTTGTAAGGGATCTGCTGCTGAATAGACAAATCGAGGATATCGATATTGTTGTCGAAGGTGATGGGATTGAATTTGCCAAAGTATATGCGCAAAAAGAAGGTTGCAGAATTAATACCCATAGAAAATTTGGTACTGCCGTTATTATTTTCCCGGATAATTTTAAAATTGACGTTGCTTCTGCCCGGTTAGAATACTATACCATGCCGGCAGCACTGCCCATAGTTGAAAAAAGTTCCATAAAACTTGACCTTGCCCGGCGTGATTTTACCATCAATACTTTGGCAATCAATCTGAATCCAGATAATTTTGGAACAATGATAGATTATTTTGGTGCCACCAGGGATCTAAAAGATAAAACCATTCGAATCATCCATAATTTAAGTTTTGTTGAAGACCCCACCCGTATTTTCAGAGCTATTAAATTTTCAAATCGATTTGGATTTAAAATTGGAAAAGTAACTTCAAATTTAATTAAAAATGCCATTAGAATAGATTGTTTTAAAAACTTAAGCGGCCTTCGGGTTTTATCGGAATTAAAACAAATATTTGAAGAGGACAACCCTATTCCCGCTATTAGAACTATGGAGGCGTACGGTCTTGAAAAAGTTCTTCATAAAAATCTGACCATTATCCCCAATACATATCAATTGTTTGAGTCTGTGAATAAAATTTTGTCTTGGCACGATCTTTTGTATGTTAATGAGCAATATCCAAGGTGGTCGGTTTATTTTATGGCTTTATTAAACCGATGCTCTTTTAAAGTCTGTGAACAAATCTGCAATAGACTTAAAGTACCGATAAAAGAACGCAGTATCCTTTTTGATATGAGATATAAGGCTGAAAAACAGCTATACATACTGGAAAACTCATCTTCACCTTTTTCCAACCAGAATCTGTATTGGGCACTCATTAATTTTAAAACAGAATATATTTTATACATGATGGCCCTTGCCAAAGATGAAGAGATTAAAAAAGCCATCTCTAATTTTTATACCCACCAAAGAAATATAAAACCTTATATTAAAGGAAGGGATTTATTAAAGATTGGAATACCACCTTCCCCTATTTTTAGTACAATCCTCAACCAGGTACTAAATGCCAAGCTGGACGGGCAATTGAAAACAAAAAAAGAAGAAATAAACTTTGCCAAAGAATATGCAAAGAAAAACAATTTTATTGATTAAACCCTGAGTTTCTGCTAACTCCCTTTGATCAAAAAAATATTTAATTCAGGAATTAGTTAACATGAAAAATGCAGATTATTTAACAGGTATCACAACCAGCGGAACCCCGCATCTTGGCAATTATGTCGGCGCCATTCGTCCGGCAGTTGAAACCAGTAAAAATAAAGAGCTTGAATCGTATTATTTTCTTGCAGATTACCATTCTTTAATTAAGAATCATGACCCAAACCTAAGAAAACAATCCGCACTTGAAATTGCAGCTGCATGGATCGCTTTAGGGTTGGATTATGAGAACTGTGTTTTTTATCGCCAGTCCGATATCCCTGAAATACCTGAATTGACATGGATACTCACAAGCCTTACTTCCAAAGGGTTAATGAATAGGGCCCATGCTTACAAAGCATTAACAGCTGAGAATGAAGGGCAAGAATATAAAGACCCGGATAAAGGAATAACCATGGGACTTTTTTCATATCCAATACTTATGGCTGCAGATATTCTTATGTTTAATGCCAGAAAAGTACCTGTTGGAAAAGACCAGGTTCAGCACCTTGAAATGACAAGGGATATAGCAGCAAAATTTAATCATGTTTATAAAAAACTGTTTATTCTGCCGGAAGTTGTCGTGGATGATACTTCTGCTGTTCTCTCAGGCCTTGATGGACGTAAAATGAGTAAAAGCTATCATAATTTTATTCCTTTGTTTGACACACAAAAGCGTCTTAGAAAATTGATCATGAAGATAAAAACAAATTCCCTTGGACCGGATGAGCCTAAAGATCCTGATACCTGCACTCTTTTTTCAATATATAAAGCCTTTGCAAGCAAATCAGAAACTTTTGCACTCACAGAACGTTACAAAAAAGGTATTGCATGGGGAACCATGAAACAGGAACTCTTTGAATATATAGATGAAATATTGAAAAATCCTAGAAAAGAATATGAAGAGCTTGTGAAAAATCCATCTGATATAGATGCTATACTTAAAAAAGGAGCAATAAAAGCAAGAGAATTTTCTGTCCCCTTTCTTGAAAAAATAAGGGAAACTATTGGAATTCAATCAATTGCTTAATTTCCTCTGGAGTAAGATAACGCCATTTTCCTTCTTTTAAATTTTCAAGGTTGATATTCGCTATCCTGACCCTTTTTAATGTATAAACCTTGTTCCCTATTTTACTCACCATTTTGCGAATTTGGCGATTTTTCCCCTGTTTTAGAATAATATTGAATTTATTTTTTAAAAGACGTTTTATTTTTGCTTTTCTGGTTACTGCTTTGTCAATGATCATGCCCTTAGCCATACGCTTTAAACCTGTTTCCGATATAGGATAAATTGTAGTCACAATATACTCTTTTTCATGATTAAAAGAAGGATGGGATAATTTATTGTGGAGATCTCCATCATTGGTGACCAGCAAAAGCCCTTTGGAATCTTTATCAAGTCGGCCCACAGGATACACCCGTTCATCAATATCAATAAGGTCAAGAATAATTTTAGATTGCTGGTGTGAACAAGATGAGACATAACCCACTGGCTTGTTTAGGGCAATATATATTTTTGATGGGTTTTGTTTTAAAAGAATTGCTTCATTATCAAATAAAATTTTGTCTTTTTCAGGATCAATTTTTGTTCCAAGTTCAGTGACTATTTTATTGTTGACCTTTACCCTTTTGTTTAAAATGTGCTCTTCTGCTTTTCTCCTGGAACAAAGTCCTGCATGTGCAAGATATTTTTGAAGCCTCATATTATGATCTGTATTCTGCATTAATTTTCACATAATTTTCACTAAAATCACAAAACAAGAAATTGTCTTGCTCCTTTCCAAGATTCAGATCCAGCGTAATGATTATTTCTTTGTTTTTCATGATTTGTGCTGTCTTTTTTTCAGCTTCGGGTCCCATCCAATTGCCTTTTATTACCAAAGGCTGGTCATCAAACAAAAGATCCATTTGATCAGGAACAACATGTGCTCCTGATCGCCCGGCAGCAGCGATTATCCTTCCCCAGTTCGGATCTTCTCCATAAATAGCTGTTTTAACCAGATTGGAATGCGCAATGGCTTCTGATGCCTTGAATGCATCCTCTTTTGTGAGAGCGCCTTTAACGATAATCTGTACAAGCTTGGTAGCGCCCTCCCCATCTTGGACAACCATTTTAGCAAGTTGGAAGCAGATATTATCAAGAACTTTTTGAAATATTTCTTCTGACTCAAAATTATTGATTTTTACCCCTGATGTATTGTTTGCAAGGGCTAAAAGAGTATCATTGGTGCTGGTATCCCCATCAATTGTAATTCGGTTAAAAGACTTCGCACTTGCTCTGGTTAAAGATAATTTTAAATCCTTAGCTGAAATCTGTACATCAGAACAAATAAAAGCCAGCATTGTTGCCATATCAGGTCGAATCATACCAGAGCCTTTTGCAATACCCATAATTGAAAATTTCTTGCCTTCAATAATTCCATTTTTTTTTATCACTTTCCTATGGGTATCTGTAGTCAAAATAGCATCAGAAAAATCCTCTAAATGATCAAAGGAAAGTTGCGTGACAATATTTGGAATCTCTTTCTCAAATTTATCCATGGGAAGGTTTACACCAATCACACCTGTTGAAGATACAAAAACAAGATCATCTTCTATGCCAAGAGATTTAGCTAGTATTTTAGAACAGGACAAGGCATCTTCAATTCCCTTTTTCCCTGTAAAACAATTCGCATTACCACTGTTCACAAGAACAGCCTGGCAAAAACCATTTTTTATTTTTTCTTTACCCAAAAGTACTGGTGCTGCAACTACTTTGTTTCTTGTAAATAGAGCAGCCACCACAGCTGGTTGCTCACAATATATAAGTCCCAGATCTTTTCCGCCATTTTTTTTAATTCCAGCAGGTATGCCGGCAAATTTAAAACCTTTCATTAAATCAACTCCTTTTTTCTATACAATGGTAATCCCCACAGACTCAGCAACCACATACCCAATTTTTTTTGCCACAGCAACACCTGCAGTTTCCAATGCCAAAATAAAATCCGTACATTGAGAATCAGGTACAGAAAGCAACAAACCACCTGATGTCTGGGGATCAAACAGCAGTTCCTCTTCAGGTTTTGACAAAGAGGTTTGTATATCAAAATTTTCAGAGTTCACCATTTGGCGATTACCCTTGTTGCTGCCGGTTGTCTCGCCTTTATTATACATCTCCCGGGCGTAAGGATAGATTGGTATCGCATTAAAATCAACTACTACTCTTGCGCCACACCCCAGGGATATCTCAAGGAGATGACCAAGAATGCCAAAACCCGTAACATCGGTGCAGGCATTCAAATCAAACTTAAGCGCTGTTGCTATGGCAATATCATTTAAGGATGCAAGCACAGGAAGGATATCCTTTTCAAGGTCTTTAAATGGTAATTTGCCTGAACGAACTGCATTAAATAAGACGCCGGAACCAATGGGTTTTGTTAAGACCAGGGCATCGCCCGGTTTTGATCCCGCATTGGTTATTACCCGCTTTGGATCAACAATACCATTAACGCATAGCCCATATTTTGGCTCTTCATCATCAATAGTGTGCCCTCCGACAAGGCAGGCACCGGCTTCAAAAACCTTGTCATGCCCACCTCGCAAAATATCATGCAAAATCCCCATATCGAGACTCTTGGAAGGAAACATTACCAGGTTCAAGGCGGTAAGAGGTTTTCCTCCCATTGAGTATATATCTGAAATCGAATTGGCCGCAGCGATCTGGCCGAACCAATAAGGATCATCAACTGGCGGCGTGATAAAATCTACAGTATTAATCATTGCCATATCAGAGGACAGTTTATAAACGGCTGCGTCATCAGCAGTTTCTATACCCACCAAAAGGTTTGGATCAGATGGGGGCGTAAGGCCCTTTAGCACATCCGACAGATCCGCCGGACTAATTTTTGCCGCTCAACCACAGGTCCTGGCCAAACCCGTTAATGTCTTCTTTTTAAATAATTGCATTTATTCATCCTCGTAAAATAAAAAATGTAATTTCTACTCCATGGAAATGTTCTTCAAATTATAGATTCTGATCCTTATTCTGGGAACTCCTTAACTGTTGGAAATAATATGGTAAAAGTTGTCCCTTTCTCGATTTCACTGTCTACAAATAAGTGACCCTTATGATTTATAACAATACCATGAACCACAGAAAGTCCCATTCCTGTACCTTGATCTTTTTTCTTTGTTGTAAAAAAAGGTTCAAAAATATGTTTTAAAATATGGGGTGGCATTCCTTCACCCGTATCAGCCACACAAAGCTTCAGGTATTTTCCAGGCGCCAAATCCTGATTATATTTAATAGACGAATGATCAACTTTCTCATCACTTAATGACACAATAACTTCTCCATCAGATTTCTTTATGGCATGGCTTGCATTGATGCACAGATTCATAACTACCTGGTGGATCTGGGTCGGGTCTCCCATTATAGTTGAAAGAGCATTAACCTTTTCTATTATATTAATGGTTTTTGGCAAAGATGCACGAAGTAGTTTCACTGCCTCCTGTACTATAATATTAATCTGAACACAGCTGAATTTATTTTCAGACTGGCAACTATAGGTCAAGATCTGCTTAATCAAATCTTTGGCTCTGTCAGATGCATCCAAAATCATATTTAAATAGGTATGCTGTTCTGAATCTTTAGGAGCATCCATTTGGGCTAGTTCTACAAAGCCGACAATTCCTCCCAGAATATTATTAAAATCATGAGCAATACCTCCAGCAAGAGTTCCAATGGATCGAATTCGTTCTAATTCTGCTATTTTTTTTTGAATAAGCTTTTCTTTTTCAATACTGTTCTGAATAGTTTTGAGTAACATGGCATTTTCAATTGCAATGGCTGCATGATGAGAAAAAATACCCAATAACAAGGCATCATCTACATTAAAATTACCACCATTTTTTTTGTTGATCACCTCCAGCACCCCTATTTGCCTTTGATGAGATCGCATGGGAACACAGAGTATAGATTGGCTTTTAATACCGCTCATATCATCTATCTGTGAATAAAAACGAGGATCTTTTTTAGTATCTGATACCAGAGCATACTGCTGGTTTTCCATGACCCACCCAGCTACTCCAACTCCGGGCGGTATTCTGATGTCCTTTAGCTCTTCTGAGTTTGGACCAGTGGGAACACTGAACACTAATTCTCCGGTTTTTTCATCAAGAAGCATTAAAGTACTTCCTTCAGCATCAGTTACGATATTTGCATATTTCATAATCAGGGCCAAAACTTCTACGATGTCAATACTAGAATTAATAATAAATCCAACTTTAAGTGCAGTGGCAAGCTTTTCTCTGCTCAATTGGCATAAATTAACTTCCTGTTGGTTTTGAACTTTAAGTGCCGGTGCCAGCTGCCCCTCTTCTATAAACCCTTTTTTCATCAAGATCTGTCCAAGCATAGGGATATTTTCATTTTGCTTGATCTTATTTTTTGAAATCAGTTCTGACCGGTCAAAATCAGATTCAACAATAAAATCAGTAATAAAACTCTTTTGAAACTGTAATGCTTCATCAAGCTGCGTGCTTGAAATAATACCCATATTCGTAAGAATATCACCCAAAAGGTGAGAACTTATATTATTCATTCCCGTGCCCCATATTTTACAATTACTTGCTGAGTTTCGGTTTATTTTTCATTTCAACTTTTATATAGTCCCTTTATGAGTCTTTTACAAATGATCTCCTAAATCAACCTTATTATAAATAAAACTATTTTAATTTAATGGCACTATATCAAGAAAAAAACCGTCCTTCAATGTGAAAAACAGCACTCATTCACAACTGTAATCATAGGAAGGCATTCTTGAGTTGACATAGGAAGTTAAATGTTATAATTGTATATGCAAGTGTATGATTACTTTAAGGTGAATATGGAAAATAATGAAAACTTTCTAGAAAGCTGCCTGTTTTTTAACACCAATACATTGTCCAGGTATTTGTTAAAAATAGCAGAAAAAGAATTTAAACATTTAAATCTCTCTCCTGCCCATGCATCCATGCTGCTGCTGGTTTACGATACACCCGGGATTAGTCCAAAAGAATTAAGTTGTCGTCTAAACCTTACTCCATCAACTATTACTCGATTTGTAGATGCCCTGGAAAAAAAAGGACTTGTCAGCCGTAAAGCCAAAGGCAAAGCGGCATTTATTTCAGCCAGTAAAAAGGGGCTTGAATTAAAAAGCCCGGTTGCCGTTGCCTATAAAAACCTATATTTAAAATATACAAAAATTCTTGGCTCAGATTCAGCAAATAAATTATCGTTCACCATTTATTCCGTCAATAAAAAATTATCCCAGTTTATTGCTAATGGTGAATAAAAATTTTAAAATTGTTATTGAGTATGATGGTATAAATTTTTTCGGATGGCAAAAACAAACGGATAAAAAAACTATTCAAGGTGAGATAGAAAAAGTATTAACCCTGATTCTGAGTCAGGAAATCAAGATTATAGGATCCGGCCGAACAGATGCCGGAGTCCATGCCTTTGGCCAGGTGGCAAACTTTTATGCAGATACAAATATCGGGCCTCAAAAGATTAAAATTGCTCTTAACAGCATGATCAAAGATCCTATTGTTATCAGAGAATGCTGTATTATGGATGAAAATTTCCATGCAAGGTATAATGCCGTTTCCAAAGAATATCACTATTTTATTTTAAATAGACAAGACCCTTGCGCCATAGAAAGGTTGTATCAATGGCATATCAGATCCCCGCTGGATATTGAAGCGATGACCCAATGCTGTCGGGCAATTACTGGAATTCTTGATTTCAAGTCTTTTGAAAACACAGGTAGTATGAGGTCTTCAACCATTCGAGAAGTTCTTTTCGCCAGTATCACCCGATTAGATAATCAACGGGTTGTATTTAAAATTTGCGCTAATGGATTTTTAAAATACATGGTACGAAATCTTATAGGAACCATTGTCCTTGTAGGATTGAATAAAATATCAATTGATAAGTTTATACAAATAGTAGAAGCAAAAGACAGAACCTTAGCCGGTGCTACAGGACCTGCACATGGGCTTTTTTTAAAAAAAGTGAATTATTCCTGATCTTTTATTTTTTTGATATGATCATTATAATACGATATGATATCCCTTCTGTAAATTAAACCGATCAATTGACCTGAATTTTCCTCTTCCATAACTGGTAAAGCATCAATGTTTTTTTGTGTCAACTTTAAAAGGACTGTGTTCAGATCTTCAGAAGGTGTGGTGTAAATCAAATCAGACACCATTATATCTTTCATGACAACCAAGTTTTCGATATGGGTTGTGAAAATAACTTCTCGAATATCATTTGATGAAAAAATACCTGAAAAATCCCCTTTTCTATTAATAACCGGGAAATAATGTTGTTTTGTGCTTGAAAATATTTTTTTAAATTCGCTGAAAGCCATATCTTCATTGACACATTTGACCTTTTTGATTCGCTTTCGTAAATTTTCTACTTTTATAGTTTGAAGAATATCCATCATGAATTCACCGGCATGGACTGGAGAATCAATCCTTGATTTGACCTGATTTTCGAAAATAGTCCATCGCTTGCATAATAAATAACAAATTGAACATACCATAAGGCTTGGTAACAATAGGTGGTAGGAATTGGTCATCTCACTGATAAAAATAATAGTTGAAATAGGCGTGTTGGATGCTGCTGCAAAAAAACCTGCCATACCAACTATAACGAATGATCCAGGGCTCGTAACAACAGAAGGGATAAGCAGGTTAAAGATTTTTCCGACAGCCCCTCCCATGGCTCCTCCTATGACAATGGATGGACCAAATACACCGCCGCTGCCTCCTGATCCAATAGAAAATGATGTAGTAAATATTTTTCCCAGAGCCAATGCAATCAGAGTTGGAATGGCCACCTGGTTGAAAATTGCCTGTTGGGCTATTCCATAACCAAATGCAAGGGTATAGGGAAGGAAAAAGCCGATTACTCCTGTAATTAAACCACCAATGGCTGGTTTAAAATGGTTGGGGATTGATAATTTTTTAAAAATATCAATAACTCCATAAAATACTTTAATATAAAGAATAGCAGTAAGCACTAGAACGCCGGCAAGTACGAGATAAGGCCCCAACTCCAATGGGTTTTGAAATTTAAAATTTGGAGAATCAAATAAAGAGCCCCATCCGAAAACAAGACAGAAAGTGCAATAGGCTACAACAGAGGAAATACCTGCTGGAATAATGACTTCTGATTCAAAGTCAGGGTCACGATAGAGTACTTCGGCTGCAAAAAGCGCTCCTGCCAGAGGGGCACGAAATATGGATCCTACCCCGGCACCTATACCAGCCGCCATCATAATTCTTCTTTCTCTTTCGGAAAGCTTGAACTTGGTTGCCAGAAAAGATCCAAAACCAGCCCCGATTTGTGCAATGGGCCCTTCTCTTCCACCTGATCCACCAGTTGTTAATGTAATAGCAGATGCAATTGTTTTGATGAAAGGAATTCTGCCCCGGATCAGACCCCCCTTATGATGATAGGCATCAATGGCAGCATCTGTTCCATGCCCTTCGGCTTCAGGGGCAAATGTGTAAACGATCCACCCGCTTACAAGGCCGCCTAAGGCAGGAAGAATTAAAAGCATCCATTTATTAAAAGGTGTCTGGGTATGGGGTAAGAGAAGGTGTTCTCCTGCTGGAGATGCCGGTCGGTATCCTGCCAGAAGATCCATGAAATAATGCATGCCCAGTCCGCATAAATAATGGAAAACAATGGCGCCACAACCGGCAATAAGTCCGATTAAGACAAAATAAAACAGCCATCTCCCTGCAATTGCAATATCCTGTGAACCAACACTTTCTCTGAAACCCATGAAATCAACCTTTTTTTAGATCAGATATTCCGCTCAATATGATATCAAATAATGTTTCAACATCACTCTCTTCAAGACAGGAAAAGGCAACCCGGATATTTTTTTTACCAATAGAGATCAAACCGGTCCCATAGTTATCCAAGAGATGAACCCTTAGCTCTTCCGCATCCACATCCTTGAGTCGGATACACATGAAATAACCGGAGTTAAATGGATAAACATCAAAGGCATTATTATATTTCGGATTTATTAAGACCTTTTTTATTTTTAAGGCGCGTCTTTTAAGAAGCTCAAATTTTTCTTGCTTATAAATTTCATAATTTTCATCTGACATGGATTTTAAAATGATGGTCTGGCTTAAATGAGAGGCATTGGAAATATTACCCCTGATACATCCGGCAGTCTTTTTTTCCAGCGCTTCAAGAATAGTATTATTATCACCGCAAATACCATAGGTAATAAAACCGATTCTCAAGCCCCAGGCATAATCTTCTTTTGTCGCTCCGTCTAGTTTTATTGCTATAAGGCGTTTATCGGCTCCAGCCAATTTAGAGAATATTGATTCCTTGCAGGTATCCTCTTCAAAATACAATCCAAAGTAAGCGTCATCACAGGCTGCAACCACATTGGTTCCCTTTTGAGCAATATCTATGAGAATACTTGCAACCTTTTGTGCTTCGGTTACATTTAAAGAATAACCACTGGGATTATGGGGAAAGTTTAAAACAGTAATAATTTTATCATTTTTTTTGGCCTGTTCGTAAATTACTTTTTCAAAAGAATCGATATTAAATCGAGTCAATTTATCATCATATGCTTTGTAATGAACTATGCGTGCATTGTTCCTGATACAAAAAGTCATATTATAATTGCCCCACATCATATCAGGCATAACAATCACATCGTTAGGATCAATCCACATATCAGAGAATATGCTGACCCCGTGTGTGATACCAGAAGTCACAACAGGAAGACTGATTGCTTTATTTTTAAGAGATGTATTTTTTTTATAAAGTTCGTTTTTCCATTTGCTGCGTAGAGCCGGGAGACCAAATGAAGGGGCATAAGTCAAATAATCATCAGGTTCAATATTATTAATATATTTTGTGAGTGAAGAAAGGCTTAAAACCTTACCCCCTTCTTTGGCTATTCCAATGGTTGCATTTATTTTATCTGCTTTTTGTTTGGCTTCAGCACTCTGACTAAGAATGCCTTTTGGGAAAAAAAGCTCTTTTCCCATATTGGAAAGCATTTCAAAAACGTGGGGATTTGATCCATTAATAGTTTTGTTTAGTTTTTTTGCAATTGGATTCATACATCACTCTTTTAAAATAGTTAATAGATAAAATTAGAACCGAAAAAAAAACTCTGCAGTTTTATTAAGGCAAAAACCACAGAGTTTAAAGAAAACGGGTATAAAAAGATTATCTTCTTTTAGATGCCTTGATTGGATTAATCTTTTGTTTTTTAGAAATTGCAGCGGTTTTGACATGGGTTGCAATATTACAGTTTCCATTTTTCCATTTTAATGAAGGATCAGGGGCAGCTACGCAATAAGTACCTGTTTCAAATTCTGAAGTTCTCGCGCATCCCTTACACTCATCAATTATGGCCAGACATGCTCCTTCGTTGTAACTGCAGCCTTTTTTTGTCATAAATACGCAATCGTCGCCTTCCCTAATAGTTGTACAAATCATAATATAATCCTGTAGTTTGAAGTTATAAATAAGAGAAACACATTGTTTTCTTTATTAATTCATTTTTCTTGTATTGTCTGAACCTGACGCAAATATCACAATTTTAAAAAACTGTCAATATTTGAGTTCTTTTCAATCATAATTTTTTTATATAAAAAACAAGTTGAGTATTGTATATAACAAATACATAAAGCAAATTTTCAACCCATAAAAATGAGATATTATTTTATCATGATAATCGAAAAAGCAAAAGAAGCATTAAAAATTGAAGCAGATAGTATTTTGCAATTAACCAAGAAAATTAGCGGCTCTTTTGAAAGGCTTGTTAATGCAATATGCAATTCCAGGGGCCGGGTTATAATTTCCGGCATAGGAAAATCAGGTCTGATTGGTAAAAAAATTGTCGCCACTCTCGTCAGTACTGGAACCAATTCAATTTTCTTACATCCGGTTGAAGCACTTCATGGGGATCTGGGGATGGTCAGTGGTGAAGATATTTTTATCGCAATTTCCAACAGTGGTGAGACCAATGAGATTAACCAACTGCTCCCGGTGATTAAAAATATCGGATGCCTGGTTGCGGGGTTTACAGGTAACTTTGACTCCACCATGGCCAAATCTTGCGAGATACTTATTGATACAGGGGTTAAAAAAGAAGCCTGCCCTTTTAATATGGCTCCAACTTCAAGCACAACTGCACAACTTGCCATGGGGGATGCCCTTGCAGTTGTTTTGATTACAATGAAAAAATTTAAAAAGAGTGATTTCATGAAATCACATCCTGGGGGAGTATTAGGCCAACGCCTTTCATGCAGAGTGGGTGAAATCATGTTTGAAGCTTCAACTGCACCATGGGTTTTGACAGGATCTTTAATGGGCCTTGCCCTAGAACAAATGGATAGGTTTAAACTAGGAGCGGTGATTGTTCTGGACTTTGAGAAGAAACTGAAAGGCATCATCACTGACGGCGATATAAGACATTGCATGGCCAATAAAGAAACAGATTTAAGAACTCAAACCGTAGATAAAGTCATGAGTTCAAATCCACATTCATTAAATGCCAAGTCTTTTTTATATGAAGCATTAAATATTATGGAAAAATATCAAATTACAGTGCTTCCAATTGTTGAGGAAGATAACCGCCTTGACGGAATATTACATTTACATGATATTCTTGGAAAAGGATCTTTTCAATTTAATGGGGCTGGCAATGAAAAACTTTAATTTCAACACAGATATCCCAACCCTTGGTAAACCAAAAATCATCTCTCCTTTAAAACGTCACACAAAAGCTAAGGAACTTGTTAAAAAATTTGTTTCAGATGAGGCAAGGATAATTGTTGATGTTCAAATAAATCATCAAAGAATAAATCCGGATAATATAAACAGCTTTGATCAGGCAGGACCAAGAGAGAAAATATATTTTGATCCAAGTAAACTGAAATGTGTTATTGCAACCTGTGGAGGTTTGTGTCCAGGATTAAATGATATTATCCGGTCCATTGTATTGGAACTCCATCACATATATAATGTTAAGGCTATTTATGGAATCAAACACGGACTTCAAGGATTTATACCTGAGTTTGAACATGAGGTAATGGATTTAAATCCTGATTCTGTTTATGGAATCCAAAATACAGGCGGTTCAATATTAGGCTCTTCCAGGGGAACCCAGGATATTGGTATGATAGTTGATTGTTTGGAACGGATGAGCGCCGGCATTCTTTTTTTGGTTGGTGGAGACGGAACATTAATGGCATCAAAAAAAATAGCAGAAGAGATTGAAAATAGAAATTTAAAAATATCGGTCATAGGCATTCCAAAAACCATTGATAATGATATTTATTTAGTATCCCGCTCATTTGGATTTGATACTGCAGTTGATGTTGCAACTCTTGCAATTAAGGGGGCTCACAACGAAGCTGTTGCATACCCCAATGGAATTGGTTTGATAAAACTTATGGGCAGACATTCCGGATTCCTGGCGGCTACTGCCGCGCTGGCACAACAGGATGCAAATTTTGTTCTCATTCCAGAGGTTGATTTTTGCCTGAATGGAAAAACTGGATTTTTACAGGCCCTTGAAAATAGAATTATTCATCGAAAACACGCTGTTATCATTGTAGCTGAAGGTGCCGGACAAAATTTATTTAATGATAAGCTAAAAGAATTTGATCCTTCTGGAAATGTTGTTCTCCAGGATATTGGTCTTTTCCTCAAAGATAAAATTTCTCAATGGTTTAATGCAAAAAATATTCCCATTTCATTGAAATATATTGACCCAAGCTATATTATCAGGAGCCTTCCTGCCAATGCAAATGACAGTGTTTTTTGCGGCTTCCTTGGCCGTGATGCAGTACACGCAGGAATGGCTGGAAAAACAAAATTATTGATCAGTTATTGGAATAATCATTACGTTCATGTTCCTATGGATGCGTCAGCAGGCAAGAGGAAAAATATGGACCCCCAGGGGAGACTTTGGCAGTCAGTATTGGAAGCAACTGGTCAAGATGATTTTTTCATCGATTGATTTCAACAAATTTCCCTTTTTTAATTGTCATAAGAAAGAGATCTCTGTGAGCCGTGCCATCCTTATCAAAAAAAGTATTACCGGTAGCACCTTTAAAAATGCGCCGAACCTTGAGTGCATTCTTTAAACTTTGCCTTGAATCAATGGTTTCATCCATGGCAGATAAAAAAAGAATGGATGTGGTATCATAGGATATGGCTTCTAAAAACTTGGGTTTAGTATTAAACACTGCCTTGAATTTTTTTGTAAATTCTAAAGTTGCCGGATTTTGACTCCCATCAAAAAATCCGTCAGCAATAACAGCTTGTTTATTATAGCCTTTTACATCTTTTAAAAGTTTTTTATTATGCCATAAATTTGTTCCGACAAGATACATGCCTTTGGCATCGTAATAAGCCAGTTGTGGAAGAATCATGTTCAATTTTGAAGGCGAATCAGGAATAAACAATGCTTCAAAATCAATTTGAATTTTTTCTTCACCTTTTTTAATCGGTTTGTCTGATAGGGCATCTGTTTGTGCCGAATCCATATCAGCCTGATCATTGTTCAATTTGACATCATTTTCAGGTATAACTGACTCTGGTTTTAAAAAATCAGGAATCGGAAAAAACTGTCCGGTAAGCTTTTTTATAGGGTCTGAAAAATCTGTTTTTTTACCATCATAAGCTTCAACACCTACTACTTCTCCTTCATATTCATCAACTATGTCCCAGAAAAGTTTCATATATTTTTTACCATACTTTTCATTTGGATAAAGAATGGCAACCTTTTTTATGCCCAGATTGAGAAATAAATATTCACCAAGTGTTCGAACCTGCATTTCAGGTGTAATAAAATTTGAAAACAAATATTCTCCTTTTAAAGAAAAATCACTTTTTTGAGTCAAGGCAATGATGGGGATTTGAAGTTTTTCTGCTTCCTGCCCGGCTTCATGAACCATTAATAATGGTCCTATTATTCCAGCAACATTTTTTTTATATAATTGCTGGATACAGTCAATGGTTATATCCGGGTTTGCCTGGGTATCTTTTATGATGAGCTTGAATTGCTTATCATATTTTTTTGACAATTCCTGTATGGCCAATTGGACACCTGTTAATGCTCGTTTCCCAAAAATGGCATATTTTCCGGTTAAAGGCAAAAGACATCCAATTGTATGCCTGTTGAAAAGTGATTTTTTCATATCTTCCACAAGATCAGCTGCATCAGAGTAATATGGATGGTCAGGATATTCTAATAAAAAGACTTCAAGTATTTCCCTGGATTTAACAGCATTATTTTCCGAAGCATAATTCAAACCAAGCCAATATAGTAACAATGATCTTGGAATATGAATATTTTTTATATTAATAAATTCCTGTATGGTTTTTGCAGGAGTTTTCACAAGAACAGATTCAATGGCTGATATTAATTGAGGCTTTTGGTCTGCATCAGCCTGAGAAAGAGCTTGATTATAAATAAATAAAGCATCCTGAAAATCTCCCTGTATAGCAAATTTTTTGGCTTCATGAGACAGACTTTTTATAATGGAAATTTTTGGACTGTCTTCTTCAATTTTTTCTTTTTGGACCTTTTCTTTTTCAACAGGTACTTTTGCAGGCATTTTTGCACAGGCAGACAAACAAAAGATTACAAATAAAATAATCAGGTATTTATAATGATAATTATTTAAATAGTCAGACATCATGTTTGGTATTGCTTATTTTATTGGTTATTTTGATTACACTTTCATTTTAGTTTCAAACCCATAATCTAGAAACAAGAACTATATGTAAAATAAAAAATTATGTCAAAAACTCTTTTATCAAGGTTTCAGCCTCATGACCTTGAGAAGGCTTAAGCCAATTAATACTATTATCTTTATTAAACCATGTAAATTGCCTTTTGGCATATCGTCTTGTATCCCTTTTTAACAGCCTTACTGCTTCTTCCCAATCGACTTCATTGGTTATGAACATTGCCATATGCTTATACCCAATGGATTGCATGGATTTTAAGTTAAATGAATAACCCTTTTGAGCCAGGGTTGTCACTTCTTTGAGCAGCCCTTGATGAAGCATCTTGTCAACCCTTTTATTTATTCGGTCATAAAGCTTTTCCCTGTCCATATATAATCCAATTTTAAAATACTTATATCTTATGTCCTCAAAGTTATGGTTTTTTTGACGATCAGAAATTTTCCGGCCGCTAGTCAGAAAAACCTCTAATGCTCTAATCACTCTGAAAGAATCATTGGGATGTATTTTTTTTGCAGCATCAGGGTCATATTTTTTAAGTTTTTGATAAAGGCTTGTGCTCCCATTTTCTTCAAGTTCTATGGTTAATTGATTTAATATTTTCGAACTTATAGGCTTTGACCGGAACAATCCATTTAAAAGTGCCCTGATGTAAAGTCCTGTGCCACCAGTTATAATGGGAACTTTTCCACGAGTGGTAATATCTTCGATAGCATTATCGGCAGTTTTAGCGTATCGACCCGCATCAAAATCCTCTTTTGGATCAACAAAATCTACAAGATGATGCCGTGCCAGTTTTAATTCTTCAGAACTTGGTTTAGCAGTACCGATATCCATGTGTTTGTAAATTTGCATTGAATCTGCACCTATAATTTCTCCATTAAAACGCCTGGCAATCGAGATGGCAAAAGAGGTTTTTCCTATTCCAGTGGGGCCGCAAATTACAATAATTTTTTTCATAAACTATGTTTTCTTCACCTCAATAATTGTTGACAATTCTTACTTGATAGCTCTATAACATAGCACTTTGGTATGAAAAATATAAGATTTTATATATTTTTCATAATGAAGAAACATTATGATATAAATTGCAACAGGAGAAAACTAATATGAGTAATAAACTAACCGGATCTGTGGTTGTTATTGGTGGCGGTATTTCCGGCATGCTTTCAGCTCTTGATCTTGCAAATTCCGGGTACTATGTTTATTTGGTGGAAAAAGGTCCTTCAATTGGCGGAGTTATGGCCCAGCTTGACAAGACCTTTCCAACAAATGACTGTGCAATGTGAATTATCTCACCCACACTGGTCGAGGTCGGCCGGCATTTAAATATAGAACTTCTAACGCTTTCAGAAGTAATTGATGTAAAAGGTGAGAAAGGAAATTTTCAGGTCGAAATTCTGAAAAAGCCCAGGTATGTAGATGTAAATCTGTGTGTCGGATGTGGGGCCTGTGCAGAAAAATGTCCAGGCAAATTTGATGATACCTATAATGCGGATTTAATTAAACGGACTGCCATTTATGTAGAATATCCCCAGGCGGTTCCACTGAAATACGCTATTAATCCAGATATCTGCTTAAAATTAACTAAGGATAAATGCGGGACCTGTGAGGATGTATGTCCTGCCAACGCAATTGATTATACACAAACCAAGGAAAAAATAAACATTGAAGCCGGATCAATTATTTTCTCTCCGGGATTCACCCCTTTTGATCCTGAAAAATTTGATAATTATCAATATGCTAATTTTCCAAACGTTGTGACATCCATGGAATTTGAACGAATTCTGTCGGCTACTGGACCTACCATGGGACATGTTACAACTTTTCCACAATTGCCGATAAATCCTAAAAAGAAAAAAGACAAACTGCTTGCTGAAAAAAGGAAGGATCCCAAAAAAATAGCATGGTTCCAATGTGTGGGATCAAGAGATATAAACAAGTGTGACAACCCTTATTGTTCTTCTGTCTGCTGCATGTATGCAGTTAAAGAGGCAATTATCGCCAAAGAACATGCCGGAGGCGATCTGGACTGTTCTATTTTTTATATGGATATGAGAACACCAGGTAAAGAATTCGAAAAATTTTATCAGAACGCTAAAGATAAACATGGAGTTAATTTTATTCGATCAAGAGTTCACTCTGTAACTGAAAATCCTCAGACCCATGATCTGAATATCCGATATGTGGACGAATTGGGTCAAATAGTCCATGACACCTATGACATGATTGTTTTGTCTGTGGGTCTGGAAATTTCAAATGAGACCAAAGAACTATCCCATAAACTTGGAATTGATCTAACACCTAACGGGTTTTGCAAGACCGATTCATTTGAACCTGTCTCAAGTTCCAGAGATGGTATTTATGTGTCAGGTGTATTTAATAATCCCAAGGACATTCCTGAATCGGTTCTAGATGCCAGTGCAGCAGCATCTGCTGCAGGAGATGCTTTAAGTGCAGCCAGAAATACGCTTACTAAAGCTATTGAAAAAATACCGGAAATCAATGTTATAGGTGAGCGACCCAGAATCGGAGCCTTTATTTGTGACTGTGGATCTAATATAAATGGTGTTGTAGATTGTCCGGATGTCACTGAATATGCAAAAACATTACCCTATGTCGAATTTGCCGATGAGGCCATGTATGCATGCAGCCAGGATGCCCAGGCTAAGATGGTTGAATACATCAAAGAGAAGAACCTGAACCGGATTGTTATTGCAGCCTGCACACCCAAAACCCATGAACCACTTTTTCAGGAAACACTGGCCAACGCAGGGTTAAATAAATACCTGTTTGAAATGACCAATATTCGAAACCATAATTCCTGGGTCCATAAAAACAATCCTGAAATTGCTACCCAAAAAGCCAAAGATCTTGTCAGAATGGCTGTGGCCAAGGCTGCTTTAGCGGAGCCGTTAAAAGAAGAAAAAATTACTGTAAATGATTCGATTTTAATTATTGGTGGCGGATTAGCGGGTATGACTTCTGCAAAAAGCCTTGCGACTCAAGGATATAAAACCCATATTGTTGAGAAAAAAGACAAATTGGGCGGTGAGGCTCATAAGCTTTACAGAACTGCTCAGGGTGAAGATGTTCAGTCCAAACTCAATGAGTTGATCAAAGAAATTGAAAGTAACGACAATATAATTGTTCATAATAATACCACTCTTGAAAGCGTTGACGGGTTTGTGGGAAACTTTAAATCAACCCTGAAAAACAATGATAAAGAGTTTGAACTTGAATATGGAGTAGCTGTTCTGGCAACGGGAGCCAAAGCCTTTGTACCAGATGAATATAAATATGGGAAAGATAGCAGGATTATCACTTCTCTTGATCTGGATAAAATGTTTAAAACCAATGATGTGGATCTTGATAGGGTGAACAGTGCAGTTTTTATTCAGTGTGTGGGATCAAGACAGCCTGACCGCCCCTATTGTTCCAGAGTCTGCTGCACGCATTCCATCGACAATGCCATTGAACTCAAAGAGCGTAAGCCTGATATGGATATTTTTATTCTTTATCGGGATATTAGAACCTATGGTGAAAGAGAGCTTTTATATAAGAAAGCAAGAGAGCTTGGAGTTATCTTTATCCGATATGATGTAGACAAAAAGCCGCAAGTCAGGATTGATAACAGCCAACTTTTTATCAGGGTTAATGATCATGTGTTGAATAAACCTATTGAAATAGAAGCTGATCTGCTTACCCTTGCAGTTGCATTGGTTCCAAGAAAAGATGAGACACTTGCCAATTTCTTTAAAGTACCGTTAAACGATGAAGGTTTTTTTGTTGAAAAGCATGCAAAATTAGGCCCTGCTGAATTTGCAACAGATGGTGTTTTTGTTTGTGGTTCAGGCCACTATCCAAAACCTGTTAACGAAGCAATTACCCAGGGAAGAGCATCTGCTTCAAGAGCACTTACACTTCTTGCCAAAAAGGACAGCCTTTTCACAAGCGGAACCGTCGCAAGTGTTGATCCGTTAAAATGCAGTCAATGTGGCGTTTGTGTATCCATTTGTCCCTACTCAGCACCACTATTTTTAACAGAAGGCAGATTTGAAGGAAAAGCAGATGTAAATGCAGTGCTTTGTAAAGGCTGCGGACTCTGTGTTGCATCTTGCAGATCCGGTGCCCTGCATCTTCGAGGCTTTGATACAAATCAGATTTTTTCACAAATATATGCAATGAGTGAAGTGGTTTAAAGGAGATATTAGATAATGGCTGATCAAGATATTAAAATTGTAAGTTTTCTTTGCAACTGGTGCAGCTATGGCGCAGCAGATCTTGCAGGTGTCAGCAGGATGGAATATCCGGCAGATATAAGAGTTATAAGGATACCCTGTTCCGGAAGGATGAGTCCAAAATTCATACTTTCTGCATTCAGGGAAGGAGCTGATGCAGTATGGGTGTCCGGCTGACATCCGGGTGAATGTCATTACCTGGATGGTAATTATTATGCGCGCAGAAAATTTGCTTTAATGGGAAATCTTTTCGAACATATGGGAATTGAACGGGACAGAATTCATTTTTCCTGGATCTCATCTGCAGAGGCAACAAAATTTGTGGATGTGGTTAAAGAGATTTCAGATAAAGTAAGGGCACTTGGGCCAAATAAGAAACTTGTAAAGGACTATAATTAAAAAGGTAAGTTTATGAATACCTGTATAAATAAAATCAGGGAGCTGGCTTTGGAACTTCTGGATAAAAAAGAGGTTGAAAAAGTTATTGGTTTTGCAAACGGAACCATTCCCCTGGCAACAAGTCCTATTGCCATAACATCAAAACAAGATATTGAAAAACTTGTTTTTAATTCAACATGCGGACTTAATCTTGCCAATTACTTAAGAGATCAAAAAGGTAAAATAGCTGTTATTGCCAAAGGATGTGATACAAGAAATATTGTCACTCATATTGTAGAAAACCAGATCAAACGAGATCAACTTTTTATTATAGGAGTTCCCTGCAATGGAATGATTGATCAATTCAAGATTGCAGCATTGTTTAATGATGAGATCATTGAATTTTCTGAAGATGGTGATACACTTAATATTAAATCTTCCTTAAAAGAAGAAAAATTATACAAGAAAGATTATTTAAGAGAAAACTGCAAGGTTTGCATGCATAAAAACCCTGTGATTTATGATGTACTGGCAATGGATCTTGTTGAGGAACAAACTCTTGACAATCCCTATCCGGATGTTGACAAAATTGAAGCTATGGATTCGGATAAAAAATGGCAGCACTTTCAAGATTTAACTAAAAATTGTATACGTTGTTATGCCTGCAAAAATGCATGCCCCTTATGTTATTGCCCCACCTGCTTTGTAGATGAATCAAGCCCCCAGTGGGTTGGCAAAGGTCAGAATAAAACTGATGTAAACACATTTCATTATTTAAGGGCATTTCATTGTGCAGGTCGTTGTACTGACTGTGGTGCATGTGTCCAAGCCTGCCCCATGGATATTAATGTCAGAGATTTTACAAGAAAATTAAATAAAGATTCATTTGAAATGTTTGGCTGGGAAGCAGGATTAGATATCACCAAACGTCCACCCCTGGACGCATACAGTCCGGATGATCCCGACGATTTTATCAAGTAAACAAAAAGGGTATACAATGAAATTTATAACAATTGATAAAAAAGACTGGGCCAATGGCATTGGAAAATCAAGGAAGACCTATAAGCTTTTTGGTCCTGTTAAAGATAAAAACGGCTTTCTTATCAAAAGCCTTGAAAAGGATATCATGCCTGAAATGGATTATCCTGATTCAGTTATGTCAGCAAAATCTATTATTTTTCCCCAGACTGAAAAGATGCTTTGCACAACTCTGGATGAGTCACAAGAAGAACACCACATCATGAAAAGAGTGGAAATGGACAACTCACCAAGAGCAATTTTGGGTATCAGGCCTTATGATGCTAAAGCAATTCAGATTGTTAATCTTAATTTTGATACAGATGACTTTCGTGATCCATACTGGTGTGATGCATTGAACGCAACAACATTGATAGGTTTGGGCATCAACAAACCAGGCCCATTTGATTTTTCCACTTCTACCGGGACAGGACCCTTTTGTGAAGAAGGTCTTGATATTCTCATGGCTGATCTTGATGATAAATATCTGGCAAAGATCCTGACAGATAAAGGCAAGGCCTTTATGGATGTATGTGAGTTTGAAATCAAAGCTGATGAAAAGGAAAGCCAGGCACTTTTTGATATTTTAAGGAAAGAAGCAGAAAAAAACATTAAATCCCATATTGATACGGATAAATTAAGTGAGAAGACCATACTTGAGCTTCATGATGCTCCTTTCTGGGATGATGTTGCATTCTCCTGTATCAATTGCGGAACCTGCACCTTTGTCTGTCCAACCTGCTGGTGTTTTGACATTCAGGATGAAACCAAGCAAAAATCATCCATCAGATTTCGAAACTGGGACACCTGTATGTCGTCATTATTTACCCGGCATGCCACAGGACATAATCCAAGGGCTACAAAGACCCAGCGGGTCCGCCAAAGATTTATGCATAAATTGAAATACTTTTTTGACAAATACGATCAGGGAATCATGTGTGTTGGATGCGGCAGATGCGTTAAAAGCTGCCCGGTCAATATCGACATTCGTGAAGTGTGCAATATTATGAACACATATAAAAAACAAGATTAGCGAACAAAGGAGGAACCATGGAAAACCCATATATACCGTATCCGGTTCGCATTGATGATATTGAAATTGCAACTGAAGACAAATCTTTAAAAACATTTAAATTTGTGTTTTTAAACAAGGAAGATGAAGAAAAATTTTCATATCAGGCCGGGCAGTTTGCGGAATTATCCATACCAGGTATTGGAGAAATTCCCATAGGTATTGCATCTTCCCCGGTTGAAAAAGGATTTGTAAAATTTACTGTATTTAGAACCGGTGTTGTAACTTCCCACCTTCATAATATGAAGATTGGTGATATAATGGGTATCAGGGGCCCGTTGGGCAATTGGTATCCCTGGGACAAACTGGAAAATAAAAATGTTGTAATCATTGGTGGTGGATTTGCATTTACAACTTTAAGATCATCCATCATATATATGCTCGATCCCGCCAATAGGAATAAATTCAAGAATATTGATGTGGTCTATGGTGCAAGATCTCCCGGTATGTTGCTCTATAGAGAAGAACTCTATGAATGGGAAAAACGAAGTGATATCAATATGCATATAACAGTCGATTCAACAGATGATCCAAACTGGAAATACCATACAGGATTTGTTCCCCAGATTGTTGAACAAAACGCTCCAAAAGCAGATAAGGACACATATGCCATTATCTGTGGGCCACCGATCATGATTAAATTCACCCAGCCTTCCTTAACCCAACTCGGGTACAAGGAAGATCAAATTATCATGTCACTTGAAAACAAGATGAAATGTGGAATCGGCATGTGCGGCAGATGCAATATTGGAAAAGAACTTGTTTGTAAAGATGGTCCAGTCTTTACTCTTGAACAGATTAACCAAACACCGAAAGAATATTAACCGGGTTTTATTTTATATTGACAAATAAGTATTGCTTAAGATATATTCATGCTTTAATTATTGAAACTAAGGCGGTATGCCTTAAAAGAACAATAAAAAACTTTTTATAGGAGGTAATTTTAGATGGCGACAATTGAATTCAATGGGAAACCTTTCGAAATAGACGAAGATGGATTCCTTCTTGATTATAATACGTATTGTGAGGAGTGGGTTGACTATGTAAAAGGTCAGGAAGGTATTGAAGAGCTTACTGATGAACATTGGACACTTATAAAAGTTCTCCAAGACTATTATGAAAAAAATGGTATTGCTCCAATGGTTCGTGTTCTTTCCAAGCTGACCAAGTTTAAATTAAAACATATCTATGAACTTTTTCCTTCAGGACCAGGAAAAGGTGCATGTAAAATGGCTGGTCTTCCAAAACCAACCGGATGTGTATAGTAATACCTTTATTCGATATTTGTATTAGTTATTAAAGGCTCTGCATGATAAGTGCAGGGCCTTTTTATATTTTTTGTTCAAGGAGTTGAGATATGCCTGTAATTAATGATAAAAACCGAGAGATACTTAATAACATCCAGGTTGATTTCCCTATTGATTCCAGACCCTATAAAATTCTTGCCCAAAAACTTGGTCTTACTGAAGAAGAGTTGATCAAAAGGATCAACCAAATGAAGAAAGAGATGCTCATAAGGCGTATTGGTGGCAATTTCAGTCCTGACAGACTTGGATACCATTCAACCCTTTGTGCGGCCAAAGTCCCTGAGGAGAAAATAACATTATTTACAAAAACAGTTAACGCTTATTCAGGAGTTACCCACAATTATAAACGGGATCATGAATTCAATATCTGGTTCACATTTATTGCCCCTTCTGTTGAAATTATCAAGGACAGTCTTAAACAAATACAAAAAATGACCGATGTTGAGACAATACTGAATCTACCTGCAACAAGAGTTTTTAAAATCAGTGCCAATTTTAAATTATGAAGATATTTAAGGCTGCACTTATCGTTCAAAACTGCATTGCCGGTAATTTTGAAAAAAATTTAAAATCCACCCTGGACTTAATATCAGCAGCCACCCAAAAAGGTGCAAAATTTATTGTTTTCCCTGAAATGAACCTCACCGGTTATGTTGCCGGCTCTGATATTAAAAAAATTTCCAGACCCATTACCCGGGATATGGTGAGCCTGTTTTCATCCCTGGCCAATAAATTGGAGTCAACGATACTGGTTGGGCTTGCAGAAAAAACGCTCAAGGAAAATATATACGCGTCACACCTGGTTTTCAACCCTGACAAATCATTTGAAATATATAGAAAAATTCATACTGCACCCTTTGAAAAAAAATACTTTACTCCGGGAAATAAAATTAAAATTTTTAAATCTCAAGGACTTAAATTTGGTATCCAACTTTGCTATGATGCCCATTTCCCTGAATTATCGCTGGCAATGGCATTAAAGAAAGTAGATGTGATTTTCATTCCCCATGCTTCACCAAGAGGCAGTTCACAAGAAAAATACGAATCCTGGATTCGACACCTGAGAGCAAGGGCTTTTGACAACACAGTTTATATTGCCGCCTGCAATCAAAACGGCAATAACACCAAAAAACTTTTTTTTCCAGGGGTAAGCGTATTTATAGGACCCGATGGAAATGTTCTCTACAAATCAGTCACTGAAACAGAAGGAATTCATATTATCAATATAAAAAAGAGCGTATTGAATGCTATCAGATCTCATAAAATGAAATATTTTCTACCCCACCGTCGCAGTGATTTATTTAAATTTTAATCTATTCTTTTATTTTTTCTTTACGGTTTTGGATATAGGCATTTCGCATGGCGGCATAAGGATCCAGTGCCGCTCTTTTTAAAGCTTCATAATCACCTATGTGAAATGAAGTCGTATTTATCCTATCAAAGATTTTAATTCCTGATGATAATGTCCATGGTTCAAGATAATTGACCGGGGTTAAAAAGCTATCACCAACTATACCTATTAGATCTCTGAGTGTTGATGGTCCAAGTATTGGTAATACAATATAAAATCCATTCCCAATGGCATAGCTACCAAGGGTTTGCCCAAGATCCTCATTGGCTGTGTGAAGATCAAATTTGTTTTGGGCAACCTGCACAAATCCTATACCGCCAAAAGTTGAATTAATTAAAAAAATCCCAATTTCATTTCCTGCATCTTTGATTTTACCCTGTAAAATGCTGTTAGTGAATCTGACAGGAAAAATAAGGTTATGAAAGAAACTTTTTATCCCCTTTCGTGCAGGAACGGGCATAATGGCTTTATAACCTTCAGCAATGGGTTTTATTGCTTGAAAAAATAAAAAATCGTTAAAAGTATACATGAGATAATTAAAATAAAATAATGGATCAGAAAAGGTCTCAGATTCAAAGGTCTCATCAAAATCTTCAAAAATTTCTTTTTCCAGCTCATCATCTTTATTTATGGGCCTTGCGTTTTGAGCCAAGAACATGGTATCTGGATTATCCAGCGGATAAAAAGACCTGGAAACCGTATCGTTTGATAAAACAGGTATGATAAAGGTATTATCCTGGGCAAAACAAGTTGATACCTGGATAAAAATAATTGCTAAAATAAAAAATATAGATTTTTTCCCCATAACTGACTATTTCCTTTTATTTCATCCATAATCATCATTTAAAACAAAACTGCAATCAAATGAAAACCTACTTATTATTTTTAATAAAAATTAATTTTCTTACAAGAGATTCAATATCAAGGGAGGACTCAGTATTGAATATTTCCTCTCCAGGCCCCAGTATAATATCAGATCCTCCGGGTTGAATATCAATGTATTTTTGGCCTATTATTCCAGACGTCTTAACCGATGCAATGACATCTTCTGAAAGTTCAATATTTTTATCAATACTAAGCTCTACTTTTGCAAGCAATCGTTCTTTATCAATGTTCACCTTAGAAACCATTCCGATCTGTACACCAACCATTTCAATCTTCGCACCTGTTTTAAGCCCGGAGACAGAAGAAAAAAAAGCATAAACCGGGTATTGTTTATCTTTTACAAAACTGATTTCACCAAGAACAATAAAAAGATATCCTGTGCACAACACACCTATGATGACAAAAAGGCCTACATAAAATTCAATTTTCCGTTTATCCATGGTTTTCCTTAAAATAGATCCGAATAGCTAATATTAAATATCTTTACCAGCGATAAAGTCATTTAAAATTTTGCTTTGCGAATCCAGAATATCTTTTTTTGTACCTTCAAATTTTATAATGCCGTCATCCAGCAGAGCAATTCGCTGGACTACATTAAAAATTTCAGGGATATCATGGCTCACAATTACAGCTGTAAATTCAAATTTTTTCTGATATTCCTGAATCATTGAATGCACCTTTTTCTTTCTTATGGGATCAAGTCCTGTTGTTGGTTCATCAAAAAGAACAATTTCAGGATCCATCACAAGTGCCCTTGCAAGTGCCACTCTTTTTCGCATACCGCCGGAAAGTTGTGAGGGAAATTTTTTTTCTATATCAATCAAACCCAATTGATCCATTCGCTTTAAAACTTTCTTGTTTACCTGGTCTTTTGGAAATCTTGAATTTTCGACCAAGGGTAAGGCAATATTATCATATATGTTCATAAAATCAAACAAAGCATTGTCCTGAAACATATAGCTCAATTTTTGATAAAATAATTTTATTTTTTTCGGTGATAGCTGACTTAAAGGCTGTCCCTCAATAAGTATCTGGCCTGAATCCTGCTGAACAAGTCCGATAATATGTTTTAACAAAACAGACTTGCCTGTCCCGCTTTTTCCGATTACAGCAGTAATCTCACCTTTGTAAATCGATAAATTGAGTCCCTTTAAAACATGAGACTCTCCAAAGTTTTTACTCACATTAATAAATTGGATTAAAGGGATGGCCATATTTACACCCAAAAAAAAGTAATGATATAATCAAAAATAAATATAGCAATGCAGGAGTGAACAACTGCATTAGTTGTTGACAAGCTTACTCCCCGCGCCCCAAAACCACTGTACAGATGAGTATAATAACCTCGGTAACAGCAAATTGTCGTGGTCACTAAAGCAAAGGCAAATGCCTTATAAAATCCTACATTAATATCATGAATTTTAACACTTTGGATAACAGTGTCCATGTATACATGCTTATTGATGCCCAGCATCATGAAGCCTGAAATAAAACCGCCAAAGATGCCGACAACATCAAAAAGAGCCGTAAGCAGTGGAAAACTTATAGCAGCAGCAATAATCCGTGGTGAAAACAAAAATCTGACAGGATTTATATGCATGGTTTTAAGCGCATCAATCTGTTCTGAAATTCTCATGACACCAATTTCCGCCGCCATGGATGATCCTGCCCTTGCAGTTACCATAATCGCTGTAAAAACAGGTCCTAATTCAGAAATCAAGGTCAAAGATACGGCAGCCCCAAGGGCTGCCTCCGACCCAACTTTGACAAGGGAATAATAACCTTGGAGCCCTAATACCATTCCGGTAAAAAGTCCTGTTAAAATTATCACAAAAATAGATTTGGTTCCAATAAACCACATATGTTCAATAATCTTGGCAAATTGAAATGGCAGCGTGAAAATATTTGTCACTCCGGAGAAACAAAAAAGAATTATTCTGCCAAAGGATTTCAGCAGGTTTATAGTTTTTTCACCAAATTTCTCAATCAATTTATTTAACATGGTCTGTATGTATACATAGTAAACTTAAAAAATTCAAGATTCTAATATTTACAATTAATGATATTTAATTGAATTAAATATAGGTTTTTAAATTGACACGTACATAAAAAAATAATACGTATAGTAAGATGATTACATAATATCTTATAAAAGTTATGACAGGAGATAGAGATGGCTCAAAAAATTACTTTAAGTATTCCAGATCTGCTTCATGAAAAACTCAAAGAATGGAGAGCTTCTTTCAATCTCTCAAAAATGTTTCAAGAGGTTGTTACTGATGCTATTTTAAAAAAAGAAGAATTCCAAAAACGTTTTTCAAAAGATTATAATATGTCTGAAATTATTAAACGATTAAAACAGGAAAAATTGATTTGGGAAAGACAATATTATAAACTGGGAAAAGAAGAAGGGCTTCGCTGGGCAAAAACAGCCCGGTATGAAGATTTTTTATACGTATTGAAATTTGATGACACGTATAAATTGGTTTTTGATTCCCAACTATTTGATTATTTTGATAAAATCTATCAATCTGCCGGGCTTGAAAAACTATTAGTTTCAAATTCCTTCACCCATGAAAAAATGTTTATTGATGGTTGGTTTAAAGGAATTTCGGAATTCTGGAACCATGTAAAGGAAAAATTATAATTATGGCATCCTTTTCTAATATTCTTGGTATTGATGTTGGATCTGTTTCTATTCATATAATAGTGCTAACCCAAAAAGGAGATATTGTTCATACTGATACTTGTTGCCATCATGGTGAGGTTAAACAATGTCTTTCAAATTTAATCAGGCGTATTGATTTACGTGACATAAACTATGCGGCTGCAACCGATGCCACCCCTTCTTTTATCAAAACACAACGTTTTTATGATGAGCACATGACGATTATACGGGCGGCCAGATATTATAATAAAATATTTGACGCAATTTTACACATCGGTGGTGAAAAATTTTCATTGAGCAGATTTGATCTCAGACAAAATTATATCGGGACCAAACACAATACATCCTGTGCTGCCGGTACAGGAAGTTTCCTTGATCAACAGGCAAGAAGGTTAAACCTGTTGGGAGGATCATGTGAACTTAGTATAAAAGCCCTTTCAAATATTAAAAAAATTCCTGATATTGCAACCCGGTGTGCAGTTTTTGCCAAAACAGATCTCATACATGCCCAGCAGGAAGGATATAGTATTGAACAAATCTGTGATGGACTATGTTACGGGCTTGCAAAAAATATTTCAAATACAATTTTCAAATATAAACATTTTGAGGAAAAAATTATTTTTTGCGGTGGGGTTTCTAAAAATATATCTGTTAAAAAACATCTTGAGAAAATCACTGGTTATAATTTTATCATTGATTCAAACTCAATATTTTATGGTGCAACAGGAGCTGCACTCTGCTTATTGGATGAAATTATTTCTAATAAAAAAATTGATAAAACAAACTTTTTGTCGACAAAAGATTTTTTTATTTCAGCAACAAAAGAAAATCTTTTGTCTTATCCAGGACTTGATCTTAAACTTTCAGAGTTTCCTGATTTTAGCTGCTTTTCCTCCTATGAGATTGAAGATGTTGAAGCTGATATTTATCAAAATCCAGCCACAGTCTCTATAACTAAAGGATATTTAGGTATAGATGTAGGATCAACAAGCACCAAAAGCATCCTCATCAATCAGGACGGGATACCTATTGCAGGATTTTATACAAAAACTGCTTCAAGACCTGTGAAGGCAATTCAAAAGATTTTTAAAGCCCATGATCAGTTTTTCAATTCTTATGGAATTAAAATAAAAATTAATGGGTGCGGTACAACAGGCTCCGGACGAAGAATCAGTGGTAAAATTATTGGTGCAGATATTGAACCCGATGAAATAACAGCCCATGCAACAGCCGCAGTTAATTTGAATAATGATGTGGATACCATTATTGAAATCGGTGGACAGGATGCCAAATTTACCTTGCTCAAAGACGGCATGGTTACCTCTTCTGTCATGAACACAGTATGTGCCGCCGGCACTGGAAGTTTTATAGAAGAACAGGCCTTAAAATTAGATTGCCCCTTACCTGAATATTCTGAACGTACACAGGGAGTGTCATCACCTGTCGCAAGTGACAGATGTACTGTTTTTATGGAAAGGGATATTAATTATTATTTTGCACAGGGCTATGAGAAAAATGAAATTCTTGCTTCGGTTTTACATTCTGTAAGGGATAACTATCTGACAAAAGTGGCCAATATAGGTAAAATAGGCAATTGTATTCTTTTTCAAGGTGCAACCGCTAAAAACAAGGCACTTGTTGCTGCATTTGAACAAAAATTAAAAAAACCCATTCATGTCTCAAAATATTGTCACCTGACAGGCGCCCTTGGTGTGGCATTATTATTAAAAGAAAAACAGACCCAGAGCTCCAATTTTCGAGGATTTGATCTATGGAAACAAGAGATTCCTGTCCGCATGGAAACTTGCGATTTATGCACAAACCATTGCAAATTAACGATTGCAGACATTAAAGGTAAAACAATTGCATATGGTTTCCTGTGTGGGAGAGATTATCAAACAAATAAAGTGATTCCAAAGAAAAATACCTATAATCTGTTAAAAATAAGAAAATTTGCCCTTCCAAAAACTGAAGAAAGAACAATTAAGCATAATTTTACTATTGGTATTCCAAATGCACTCCACTTATATGAAGACAACTATTTCTGGATTCATTTTTTTTCAAGGCTTGGTATAAAAACAAAAACAAGTTCAAATCTTAAAAATCCAGTTAAATTAGGAAAAACGATTGCAAGAGCTGAATTTTGTGCTCCTGTGGTTTCTCTGCATGGTAATATTAAGTATTTAATGGATAAAGTAGACTATTTATTTTTGCCCTTCTATTTTGAAGAAAGACCAAAAGAGGAAAATAAACGGCGACAGCATTGCTACTATACACAATTTGCTCCATCAATTATATCCTGTCTGACGGATATCGATGAAAAAAGAATAATATCTCCGATTATAAAATACCTTTATACTAATTTTCATACCAAACTGGAATTATATAAATCATTGAAAAAAATATCATCTGATTTTCTATTTTCATTTTTTGATATTTCAGCTGCATATGATAGTGCGTTGGAATTTAAAAAAAACACCCAGATAAACTGGAAAACTTTATATCCCAAATATAAATCCAAAGGCTCAAATATTAATATTCTTCTTTTGGGTAGGCCTTACACTGTTTTAACTGAAAACATGAATAACAATATCCCCCAACTTTTTGAAAATCTTGGGGTAAAAACTTTTTTTCAAGATATGCTTGATTTTGATACCTGGGATTTTTCCCAAATAAACCCTTTGTTAAAAGAGATTCACTGGAAATATGCAGCACAAATTCTAAAAGCGACATATATTGCTGCATCATCTGATCATCTTTACCCGGTATATATCAGCTCATTTAAATGCTCTCCAGATTCTTTTGCCATTGATTATTTTAAGCAGATAATGGAAAATTTCCATAAGCCCTACCTTGTACTTGATCTGGATGAACATGATTCCAGTGTTGGGTATGAAACAAGGATTGAAGCTGCTGTACAGTCTTTTCAAAATCACAACGCCACAATATCCAAAGAAAAAAGTGTTGATCTTTCTTGTCTCCATCCAAAATTTTTATCAAAATTAAAGAACAAAACCATTATTTATCCGAACTGGGATTCATACTCAGGCAGCCTGATTGTTTCTGTTTTAAGAAATGAAGGATTCAATGCCCTGTTAATGGAAGAAACTCCTGAAACCTTGAAAAAAAGTATATTGACCAATACAGGACAATGTATTCCTTTAAATGCATTGGCAGCAGGATTTATTCATACAATTGAAAAAAACAACCTTGATCCGTCAAATTGTGTGTTGTGGTTAAATTCCTCGGACATTGCCTGCAATATAAAAATGTATCCTTATCACATCAAAAAAATTCTTGAAAAAAATGGTAATGGATTTGAAAAATCTGGAATTTATAAAGGCCAATTATCATTATTTGATATTTCTTATCGAGCATCCACTAACGCATACTTTGCCTATATGTTTGGTGGATTGCTAAGAAACATTGGTTGCAAAATCAGGCCCTATGAAATCCAGAAGGGAAGAACAGATCGTTCACTTCTAAAAGCCTTGAAAATCCTATGTAATGCTTTTGAAAATTCAGAGTCTAAAGAAGAAGCATTAAAAAATGCGATTGAGATATTTTCAGACATTGAAACAAAAAAAGAATCAAGGCCCAAAGTTGGAATTTTCGGGGATCTGTATGTCAGAGATAATGACATTATGAATCAGGGGCTGGTCCATTTTATAGAAAACAATGGTGGTGAAGTAATTACCACATCTTACTACAAATATGCAAAAATTATCGCCAATTCTTATTTTAAAAAATGGTTCAAGGAAGGAAAATATTTAAGTCTGTTTTCAAATGGGGCCCTTCTTGTTGCAATGCAGGTCATGGAAAAAAAATACTATAAATACTTTGAACCAATTTTAAATACATCTGCATTTAAAGTAAAGGATTCTTATGAAAATATTCTTTCCGAATATGGTATTCTAAAGGAACATACCGGAGAATCCATGGATAATATTTTAAAAATTCACCACATAATTAATGAACATCCTGATATTAGACTTCTGGTTCAAACCAATCCTGCATTCTGTTGTCCAGGACTCATTACAGAGGCAATGGCTCAAAAACTTGAAGAAAAAATTAATGTACCAATTGTGAGTATTACCTATGATGTTTCCGGTGGCAACAAGAACAAGGTGATACTGCCGTTTCTAATGGACTCCGGTGTAAAACAATATTCTTGCGCGCAAAAAGTACCTATCTGACAGGCTCATGAGAATAAGGTTTAATTTCGTTGATATTATTTAACCATATGGGTTTTTGTGGAAAAATGCTTCCCATCACTGGATATAAAAATTGCACCATCTGTATCTGTTCTAAAAATTTGTATTCCAAATTTTTTATATCGTTTTAAAACTTTATCGTGAGGAAAACCATACCGGTTATGTCGCCCACATGATATTATAACAATCCCGGGCTTAATCTTGTCCAGAAAAACTTTAGTGCTTGAAGTTGTGCTTCCATGATGGGGTGATAAAAGTATATTTGAATCAAGGTTAATATCAGTATTATTACTTAAATTTTTTTCACGATTATTTAAAATGTCCCCAGGGAAAAGCATTGAAAATTTATTATATATTAGCTTAAAAACAAGAGAATTATTATTGTATCCGTATGAAAATTTTTCGTTGGGTGATTCATAGAAGATTAGTTTTATAGGCCCTAAGTTCAATTGATCTGCCCGGGTTGAAGGAGTCCATATCCTGATATTTACTTTTTTACAGAGCCTCATCAGGTTAACATAGGATTCTGAATTTTTCCGATCGTGATTTTTAATCAAAGTCTGGACCGCAAAATTAGCAAGAATGAATATCAGTCCATTTAAATGATCTGACTCAGGATGTGTCAAAATAACATAATCCAAAGACCATATCCCCTTTTGCCATAAAAAGGGCGCAACAATAAACTTTCCAGTATCAAACGAGGATGCATCAGAAAATCCTCCCCCATCCACAAGTATAGTTTTCCCTTCAGGGGTTTGAATAAGAGCACTGTTGCCCTGTCCTACATCTATAATGGTTATTTTTAAGTTTGAATTTGATGAGTTTTGAAACCGATCTGTTGAAAAACTGACTATCACCAATAAAAAAATTATGAATACTATAAATGGCAATAATTTTTTCCGGCCTTTTAAACTTAAAAAGATTAAGATAAAAACCAAATAAATCGCTGCTATTTCATACCATTGCAAAGTTGCGACCCTTGACCATGAAAAGGGAATGGAAATAATAAAATTTAATATTGAGATCGAAACTGAAAGAATCTGGATGCACACATTGATAATTAAAATTGAAAAAACTGGAGAAAAAGAAAAGCAAACAAAAGAGATGAGCCCCAGGGGTAAAATAATAAACCCTATAACAGGAATAAAAATAACATTTGATAACAGCGCAATAATAGATACAATATTAAAATAATGTGCTGTTAATGGGAAAGTCCCAAGACTTGCAAACAATGTTATACATAGCATTAAGCCCATTTTGGCGATTACACTTGTTTTTTGTAATAAAAAATACTTTTTTAATACCGAGACACCAGCGACAATAAAAATAACTGCCATAAACGATAATTGAAAAGATATGGAAAAAAGTGCTGCAGGGTCCAGTGTTAAAATTATAATTCCTGCAACAGAAAGGCTTGAAACAATATCTTTTTCTTTTTCAGAAACAAAAGAAAACAATAAAACAATTATCATTATGAAAGCCCTTTGAGTGGAAGGGGAAAAGCCAGAAAAAACAGCATATCCGGTCAAAGGGAAAATGCTTAATATGCCTGCAATTTTTTTGGCTCTTCCTGAGTTCGTAAGACTGGGGGAAAAAGATAAAATCCGGTAAAAAAGATTAAAAAACAAAAGGCTTACAATGGAAAGATGAAGCCCCGAAATAGCTAAAAGATGACTAATACCAGCCTTTGAAAATAAATCACGTAAATCCTGAGAAATTATCTCTTTTTTCCCGGTAACCAGAGAAGCTATTATTGTAGAGCTTTTTGAATCTTTGGCGTGTATCGAGATAAAATCATAATAACGTGTTCTTAAATCTTCAATCTTACGAATTAGTTTTAAAAAAACGTTGACTTGATCGGGTTGTGTCAAAATTTTTATTTTTTTCGTATCACTATAAGCTGTGCCATATATTCCCTTTAATTTTAAAAATCTTTGATAATCAAATGCCCCTGGATTCATAAAGTTTCTTATGGATTTAATTGATGACTCAAATATAATAATATCACCAAATTCAGGGCCTGTTTTTGATAATCCATATATATTTAATATAATTTTACCTGTGGCCTTTTTTTTCGTATCGCCTATTGTTTCAATACTTTGGATCAAAACTATAGTGGAATATTTTATTTTATGATGCTTTTTAAATGAAATCACCCGGCCAGTTAATTTAATTTTTTTTGTATCTAAATAATTAGAAATATGATGTAAAGGCAAATCAGAACTTAACCTTGTCTGAATCAAAAGGTAGCCTGAGCAAAAAACCAAGCCGAGAATTAAAAAAATAAATAATTTTTTATATGAATACAGAGATAAGCAGATAAGGATAGATAAGAAATAAAAAGCAGGAAAGATGAAAGTTTTACCATCAGGACAAATACTACCCGATAGAATCCCTGCCATAAGTGTCATAAAAAGGAAAAAAGATGTGGGCCTTAAGGATAAAAAAAATATTTTCACATGATCTCACCTAATATTTTAAAATTTTATGAAATACGCTCTATTTTAGCCCCCAGCAAAGAGAATTTTTTTTCAATGGCTTCATAACCCCTGTCCATGTGATATATTCGGGAAATAATAGTTGTCCCATCTGCGACCAGTCCTGCAATAACAAGGGATGCACTGGCTCTTAAATCAGAGGCCATCACCTGGGCTGCCTGAAGTTTTTTTACTCCCCTGACCATGGCAACATTTCCACTTGATATTGAAATATTGGCCCCCATTCTTAAAAGTTCATTTGCATGAATAAATCGATTTTCAAAAATGGATTCATGAATGACACTGTTTCCATTTGCAATGGTCATTAAAGTCATGAACTGGGCCTGCATATCTGTTGGAAAACCTGGATAAGGAAGGGTTTTAATATCCACACTCTTAATTGGTTTATTACTAATGATTCTAATGCTGTCTGTAAAACTTTTTACTATGGTGCCGGTGGATTTTAGTTTATTAATTATACCACCTATGTGATCCGGTTCACATCCTTTGATGAGGATATCTCCGCCAGTAGCTGCAGCTGCTACCATAAAAGTGCCGGTTTCAATCCTGTCTGGTATAATTTTTATATCAACCGGACTAAGAGTTTTAACTCCTTCAATGGTAATTATGGTTGTTCCTGCACCTTTTATTTTTGCACCCATTTTATTTAAAGCATCTGCAAGGGCAACTATTTCCGGCTCCCTTGCTGCGTTTCTCAATACGCTTGTTCCTTTTGCCAGTGAAGCCGCCATCATTAAATTTTCAGTACCGGTAACAGTGGGCATATCAAAGTAGATATCATTACCGATAAGCCGGCTTGCCTTAGCTTCAATATAACCATGGTCGATTTTTATACTTGCACCCAAGGCTTCAAGGCCTGCAAGGTGCATGTTTACAGGCCTGGCTCCAATAGCACACCCACCGGGTAACGATACCTTTGCATGACCGAATCTTGCAACAAGAGGACACAGGACGAGAATAGAAGCCCTCATTTTTCTGACAAGATCATATTCTGCTTCAATTTTATTGATGGAAGAACCATCAACTTCAAGATAATTTTTAGAAGCCTTGCAGGTTGCTCCCAAGTCCTCTAAAAGAAGTCTGATGCTTGTAATATCCATTAGGTCTGGAACATTGGTAAAACATATTTTGCCTTTAACCAGAATACTTGAAGCAATTAAAGGAAGAGCAGCATTTTTAGCCCCGCTGATATCTACTTCTCCACAAAGCTGCCTGCCTCCGGTGATTTTAATTTTATCCATAAAATGATAACTTTGCTTTGGCTTTAAAAAGGATGTAATTTAATAAAGGGTTTTGGTTAAAAGGCCAAAACCCTTTATTATTAAGTGGTACCCGGGACGAGAATTGAACTCGTACAGAGATTATCTCCGAGGAATTTTAAATTCCAATAAGTTCAAATTAATATGTTCTATTTTATCAAGTCCCTATATACCAGACGTTTCCATTGCCTATTTTTGGTTTCGTTTGGAACTGTTTGTAAATGTTTGACCTTGACGGGCACAATTTAGGCACAAAATCAATTCTAAAACGACTACAATATATTTATTAAGTTCAAAGGATTTTTACGCTGTTTAATTGAAAAACTCAAGAATTATTTGTTGTCGATAGCCACAGAACAATAATTAAATCTGTAAGGAGGATAAACAATCCTCTGGGCTATATTTTCATTAAAAATTAACTTTTACCAAGAGCCCTATCCGCCGCCTGGCGAACATAAGAAACACATCAACGTCCTTTTGAATTTTTTTCAAAACAATTGCATTCCCTGCCCTCTTTTCTGATGCAATCTTTTCCAGGATCAGGGAACGTGAATTGGTTAAGACATCGGATCCAATATCTGCAACTGTATATTATTCCAAGGATTAAACAAACCGGTGGAGTCCAGGGCAAAACTCAAGTAAAAAAAGCGGCAAAACGGTGCAATCATATCCTGAAAGATTATGTTGTAAGATCGGGTTAGAGTTTGCAAGAAATTAGCTTGAACGTGCGGCTGGGCGGCGCGAGGTACGAACGTCCGAACAAGCCTATTGTTAGGCTTTTTTGATAATTCTATAATCTACAAGTCGACGTAAAAGGTACCTAATCTGGCCAGGTTTTATTGATAAAGCAAGTTTTAAAAATCGCATTGGTGATTTAAAGTAAAATTCACGAAAAGCCCTTGATTGACTTTGTAGTAAGATTTTTCTTGTTACGTTTTCAGGGAGCCATTCCGGTTCCTTATAGCTTTTCTTATCCCATTTAGGGACAAATTGACCTTTAAGTGTATCCCAAAGTTCGGAGCCTGGAAGTATATCCAATATAAGAAATTGGGCTCGGGCTAACTTAGATTCTTTCGCAAAACAAATACTTTTCTCTATCGTTTCCTTAGTTTCTCCAGGAAGACCGAATATAAAAAACCCCTGACAAGAGATCCCAGCTTTGGCAGTCAGATTAATAGAGTTTTCAATTGTTTCAATTTTCTCTTCTTTTTTGATATTGTAAAGTATTTGTTTATCAGCAGATTCAACACCATAAGCGCAGTAATAACACCCGCTTTTTTTCATAAGTGCCAAAAGGGAACCATCTACTTTATCTGCTCTAATACCATTTGGACATGCCCAACTTATTTTGATATCGTTTTCAATAATAAGCTCGCATATTTTTTCTATGTGGTTTCGTTTAAGAGTCAAATTATCGTCTTCAAAATGTATCTCCTTGATTCCGAACTGATTAATGAGATATCTAATCTCTTCAATAACATTTTCTGGTGACCTGAAACGTATTTTACGACCATAGAATTTGGGACTTGCACAGAATGTACATCTGTAAGGACAACCTCGAGTTGTCATTATCGGAGCAACAGGGAAATTTTTTACTATTGCACCATGTGGAGCTTTTGGATATTCGATTGGATTTAGTTGCTCCCAATCTGGAAATGGGAGTTTGTCAAGATATGTGATCCTTTCTGCTTTTACAAATTGCCTCGTTCCTTTTTCAATATCTTTTCTTGAATAAACGCCAACAATATCATCATTTTCAAAGTTGTTTTGAATAAGCTTTAGCAGTGCTATTTCACCTTCTCCAAGAACAACATAATCACAACTTGAATCATTAAGTGTTTCGTGTGGAAGAAAAGTGGGATGAACCCCACCTATTATAACCCTTATATTTTCTTTCTTGAGTATTCGAGATAAATCAATAACTTCTTTGTAAAAAGCTGTGAGACATGTAATTCCGACAGCATCTGGATCTTCGTTAAGTATCCTTTTCTGCAAAGTTGCACTGTCTATATTGTCGCGTAAACCATCCAAGATTTTAACTTTGATACCGTATTCACGCAAATATGAGGAAAGATAGCCTAACCCAATAGGTGGGGTTATGATGTGGCTTTCGTAATTCGGTCGCACTAAAACTATTTTCATGATACTAATGACTCCTAACTTAATAAGCCCAACTAAAAGCGTTTTATCACATAGTCCCATCCATAAAAGACCTTAACACTCAGATCTGATGCAGTTTTTTTGTGATATTGAACCGGTGTTCCGGCAAGCGAGATTATTGATAAAATGTTGTTGAACAGTGCCGCGGGTCTATTCCGGAAACGCCTATCTTGACTATGGGTTTTATATCGCTTGTCTTCTGGCAGTGCAAGGAAAAATTGAAGTGGTTTTTTACAAGGCAATGATGATTTTTGGGCATAAAATAAGATCAGTTTTTGGAAGATACAACATTGTAAGTGATACAGATTTAATCATTGCGGCCCAAAAACAAGAAGTTTACTTAAAAACCCAGGTGGGCACAAATTCGGGCACAGTCGTCGAAATTCCAATAAAAAAAGCTTTCAGTGAAAATCGCTGAAAGCCTTTATTAAGAATTGGTACCTGGGACGAGAATTGAACTCGTACAGAGATTATCTCCGAGGGATTTTAAGTCCCTTGCGTCTACCAGTTCCGCCACCCAGGCGAATTCTTGATTTTTCTATACTATTTTTTTAAATTTTGCAAGCTTAAAACCTGAAGATTGTCAGTTTGAATGATTTCTGATAAAAGAGAATCCTATGAAATTAATTGGTACAAAAAAAATTATATTGGCTTCCAAATCTCCTAGAAGAAAAGACCTCTTAGAACAGCTTGGATTAAACATTAAAATAGCCCCATCAAATACAGATGAAAAATCTATTTCAATGAAAAATCCTGAGAAATATGTTAAAGAGCTCTCTCTTTTAAAAGCAAATAATACTGCCTTGTTTTATCCAGATGACTGGGTCATAGGAGCTGATACCATCGTTGTTGGTGATGGTCAAATCCTTGGCAAGCCACGGTCAAAAACCCAGGCAATTGCAATGCTGAATAAATTAAACGATTGTGAACACAGCGTATATACAGGTTTTTCTATAGTTAATCAGAAAAAAACATCCATAATTACAAAATCTGTGGAAACAAAAGTATCTTTTAAATATTTAAGTCCCCGGGAAATACAATGGTATGTAAACACAGGGGAACCATTTGACAAAGCCGGTTCGTATGCTATACAGGGAATTGGAGCATTTCTGGTCAAACGAATTTCAGGCTCCTATTCTAATGTTGTTGGCTTGCCTGTTTGTGAAGTCATTGAAGAACTAATGAATTTAAATATCATCCAAATTTAAGGATTTAAATCATCATGCCATCCATCAAAGATAATCTGGACAAAATAAATAAACAAATTATTGATACTGCAATGTCCTCTGGCCGCAAACCTGAGAAGATTCAATTGGTCGCTGTCAGTAAAAGAAAAAGCGTAGAAGCCATGATCGAATGCATTAAGGCTGGGGCAAAACATTTTGGTGAAAATTATATTCAAGAAGCGATTGATAAAATTAATCAAATTGGAAAAGATGCTGCCTGCTGGCATTTTATAGGTCACCTACAGTCTAATAAAGCAAAATTTGCCGTTAAATATTTTGATTATATTCACACTGTTGATACTATAAAACTGGCTAGGGAAATCGATAAGCAGGCCAAAAAAATTAATAAAATCCAAAAAATACTTGTCCAGGTTAATATTGGTGAAGAAGACACAAAATCCGGAGCCAAGATAGAAGATACTATGCAATTAATAACTCAAATCAAAGCCTATCCAAATCTGTCCATAAAGGGATTAATGTGTATGCCGCCATATTACTCAGACCCTGATCAAGCCAGGATCTATTTTCAGCAACTGGCCCGGATTAAAAAAGAAATTATTAATCAGCAAAATGAAACTGAATCCATGGAGCACCTGTCCATGGGTATGAGCAATGATTTTAAAGTTGCCATTGAAGAAGGGTCGACAATGATAAGAGTGGGCACCTCAATATTCGGGAGAAGAGATTGAAACTATTACTTCATATTTGCTGTGCTCCCTGCTCTATTTATCCGATTAAACTCTTAAAAAAGATGGACATGAAGGTGATGGGATTTTATTATCGACATAATATCCATCCTTTTCAGGAGTGTCAAAAAAGAGAAGAAACACTAAAGCAATATTCTCAATCTATTGGGTTAAAGGTAATTTATCAAAAAGATTACAAGATCGAAAAATTCCTTCAATCTATTGTTTTTAGAGAAAAGGATCGGTGCCGGTATTGTTATTACGAAAGGCTTAATGCAACAGCACTTGTAGCTAAAAAAGGTAAATTTGATAGCTTTTCCACCACCCTTTTATACAGCAGATTTCAAAATCATCATCAAATAAGAGAAACCGGAGAGGCTATTGCCAAAAAATACAGTTTAAAATTTTTATATAATGATTTCAGGGAAGGATGGCGATTTGGTATTGATGAATCCAAAAAGCTAAATATGTACCGCCAACAATATTGTGGGTGTATTTACAGTGAAAAGGATAGATATTTCAAAAAAGAGTCCAAAGAAAATCAATAGTTATATTATCCTCTTAATTTGTGTTGGTTTTTTTAATCTGATTTAGCATCCTCACAAATTGCTGGTCTGCTTTATTAAGTCTTGCTGCAAGTACACCAAACATATGCTTTGCAACTTCTGGATATTTTTCTATTATTTCAGTTAATTTATCACCGGGAAACCGTTTAACCTTTGATCGTCCCTTGGACAGTATGGACGCGGACCTTGCTTCTCCAGTGATGGCGGACATTTCCCCGAAATAATCCCCGGGTTGATTGATTTCAGCGATTTTTTTACCGCCTTTAACAACGTATAACCCGCCTTGAATCAGTTTAAAAAAATCAATATCAGTATTGCCTTCCCTTATAATGACGTCTTTATCCTCGTATTTTTCAACATCAGGATTAATAAGATATGCAGGAAGAGCCTCTTTCGTGATAGTTGTCTTTTTTAATACTTCTTCAAGGGAGACTTCTCCTGCTCTGACTTTTACTAGCCCCGCATCCCTTAGTGGCACCATTCCTTCTGATATGGCCACCTTTCTGAGTTGATCTTCAGCCACTTCAGCGGTGATGGCCTTGCCGACTTCATCGGTTACCTCCATCAATTCAAAGAGCCCCACCCTGCCCTTGTTTCCGGTTCCATTGCAATTAGGGCATCCTTTGGCGCCATAAATTTTCAAATTTTTTATTTCATCTTTTAAAAAGCCTTGTAATTCAAGTTCATTGGGATCATGACCCGTAACCAGCTGCTTACAATTAGGGCAAAGTCTTCTGGATAACCTTTGTGATAATACCATGGTAACCGCCGAAGCCAGCATATAAGGCGGAATACCTATATCAATGAGACGTCCGATTGTTGAAGGACAGTCATTGGTATGAAGGGTTGCAAAAACCAGATGGCCTGTCATCGCAGCTTTTATTGCAATTTCTGCAGTATCCATATCCCTGATTTCCCCCACCATAATAATATCCGGATCCTGGCGCAGGAATGCTTTCAAAGCCGCAGCAAAGGTCATGCCGACCTCTTCTCTCACCGGAACCTGATTAATCCCTTTAAAATTAAACTCAACCGGGTCTTCTGCAGTCAATATCTTGATATCCTCTTTGTTCAAACGATTCAGTATGGAATAAAGCGTTGTTGTTTTTCCGGAGCCTGTCGGACCAGTTACTAGCAAAAGCCCGTAAGGACGAGAAATACATCTTTGCAGGGTTTTAAAAGTCGATACTTCAAATCCCATCTTGGTTAAATCAACATTTAGAGCACTTTGGTCAAGGATACGCATGACAATGCTTTCGCCAAAAAGTGTCGGCAGGGTCGACACCCTGAAATCGATAGATTTTTTTTTGCCGAGCCGAAGTTTTATTCTGCCATCCTGGGGAACTCTTCTTTCTGCAATGTCCAGTGATGCCAAAATCTTAATTCTTGATATCACTGCATTTTTAATACTGGTGGGCAGGTTCATGGCTTTGTACATGGCTCCGTCAAGACGATACCGGACCTGAAATGATTTTTCAAAAGGTTCAATATGAATATCACTGACACCATCGTTTATAGCCTTTGTGAGGATTCCATTCACAAGCTTGATAATAGGTGCATCCGATGCCATGAATTCGTCTTTGACATCGTCTTCAGTATATCCGAGTTCCATTTCTTCGGCTGCCTCGGAAACCAGTGAACCAAAATCTTCAACAGAAGTGACCGGCTCATCATCTTCAGGATCATCATCAAATTGCAGAAAACTTTTATATTCTTCATCACTGATTTTGTAATAATCCCGGTATGCTTGAATCACATCATTTTCAGTAGAGACATAGGCCTGAATCGTTTTTCCTGTTTTTTCCTGAAGTCCCTCAACTACAGTAGTATCAGTTGGTTCCACCATGGTAATGGACAGCACTTCTTTTTTTAATGCAAGGGGGAATACCATACCTGTTTTGGCCATTGTGTAGGGCAGAATTTTCAATATCTTGGGATCGGGTTTGATATCTGAAAATTTAACGACTTTATAATTATAACGGCGATTGAGGACATTAATGATAGTATCTGGATCGATATATCCTTTATTTAAAAGTATAGTGCTGAGGCGCTCGTTGGTTTTTTTATGGATGTTTAATGCTTCATCCAGTTGTATACTGGTTATCTGGCCTTCTTTTGAAAGAATTTCTCCTATCTTAGTTTTTCCCGCACCAGATTGATCTTTTATGGTTGCCATCAGGCTGGAAGATTTATTCATATTTAAAATCCTTAACTTATTTATAAAACTTATACATTCTAATACCACCAGCAAGAATTAAAAGCCCGCCTAAAATATAAAAACAGAATCTGACAAGAAAAATTTTTTGTCTGAAAAATTCAATGGTTTCGATTTGAAGTATTACTTGGGGGATGCGGTAAAAAACACCTAATCCTACCGCTATCAGTATAATACCATAATAAAACTTAAAATTAGTTTTTCCCATCTTAAATTATTACCTTTCAATGATTTCTAATTGACTGTTAAACAAATCTTCTATTTTTTCAAAACTATCCATTTGAGTTTCAAGATCATCAAATAATATTTCATTCAATTTTTCAAGTCTTGCAAGTTTTTTAGCTGAAATTTGAATTTTCTTGCCATCTTTATTATTAGAGGCTTCTAATAATTCCTCATTGATTTTACCCATCTGGGTTTCATTTTTTTCAATGTCATTTTCCAGAGCTTCAATTTTATTTTTTATCGGTTTTATTTTTTTTGATTTTTGAATAATGATTTCTGATTTTTTCTGACGCATTTCTTTTTTTGATAAAACAGTAGTTTTGGGCTTTTTTTCAACAATTAATTCTTCATCTTCCCACCCTTCTTTGTCTAAAAAGTCTTGGTAAGTACCTTCAAAAACAGATACAATATTATTTTTAAATACCACAAGCCTGTTTGCAAGTGAATGGAGGAACATTTCATTATGCGTTACAATAACCACAGCCCCTTTAAAATTATCAAGAGCTGCAACAAAAGAGTCACAAGACTCTATATCCAGATGGTTGGTGGGTTCATCAAGCAATAATAAATTTAAAGAACTCATAAGCAATTTACCCAGCATTACCCTTGATTTTTCTCCTCCTGATAACACTGCTATTTTTTTTAAAGCACTTTCCTGTTCAAACATCATTGCTCCACAGATATTTCTTGCAGCCTGTCTGTCTGAATCAATAGAAGAGAGAATAAGCTCTTCTTCAACAGTAAAATTATCATTCAAAGATTGAATATTTGTCTGTTCAAAATACCCCAGGTGCACACCAGGATTAATTTTAATATTGCCTGAAATAGAGGTGATATCGCCATTTATCAGTTTTAATAGCGTTGTTTTTCCTTTACCATTTTTACCGATAATTGCTATACGATCTTCAGGATAAACATTCAAAGAAAAGTTGTTAATGAGCAGATTGTCTCTTTGCCAGCCAAAAGATAAATTGTCTATCATTAAAATCTGTTTGCCGGAAAAAGGAAGATAGTTAAATTCAAATTCAAGGTTTTTCAACTTTTGGAGTTTTTCTTTTGTCTGGGATTTTTCCAGCGTTTTTATCCTTGATTGCACCATATTGGCCAGACGGGCTTTTGCCCGGAATCTTGAAATGAATAGTTCAACTTCTTTTTTTCGTTTTTCTTCATTCTGCCTGGTTTTCTCATAGACTTCTTCATCCTGAGCAACCTGTAAATAGTATTTAGATGTATCCCCTTTGATTTTTTTTATTTTATGTCTATGAATACCTGCAATATGTGTGACAACATCATCCATGAAGCCTCTGTCATGTGTTACAAGCATTACTTCCCGGGGCCATGAAATGAGAAATCGTGAAATCCATCTAATTGATGTAATGTCAAGGTAGTTTGTTGGTTCATCAAGTATCAACAGATCAGGCTCTGAAATCAATACTTTGGCAAGATTAAGCCTGACCTGAAAACCACCTGAGAATTCACCAGGATCTCTTTTTAGATCATTTTGACTAAATCCCAGTCCTACCAGAATTTTTTTAGCTTTCCAGGAATGATCTTTTTCATGTTCTAAAAGTCCTAACATGGCTTCGTCGATTACACTGGTTTCAGTGAAAGAAATTTTTTGCGGCAAAAATCCGATTCTATATCCCGAAGGATAAGAAATGTTTCCCTCATCCGGGTGATCACTTCCGGATATTATATTTAAAAGAGTAGTTTTACCATGGCCGTTTCTGCCAACAAGCCCTACCCTTTCTCCCGGATTAATACGAAAACCTGTTTTATTCAACAGGGTCTGATCTCCAAAACTTTTTGTTATACAATCTATATTCAACATTTTTTTATCTATCAATTGTTTGATTTTCTAAGTTACAAAGGCAATACTGCCATAGCATAGCATTGCCTTTATAATTTAGAAACCATAAGAATATTTTTTTGGATTAATTTTTGTTTTTTACAGACAAAATGTGTTTTAGTTTTAATTGTTGGCCAAAGAATTACTTGACAATTTTTAAGATATCAGCAAGATTGATTCTAAAATTATTCATGCAAAAAATATGTTCGGGAGAACAATATGATCGATAAACTTTACATCATAAAACAGATCCTTGAAACAGATGAGGATATTGATTTAAAAATTTTATCAATTCTTGAATTAGCCAAAGAAAATCCAAATCAAGAAAACATACACAAAATTGAAGAACGTGTGGCAAAACGGAAAAAAACTCTTATTGAAGTCAAGGTAAGCACTGAACAAGAAAAGATTTTTGCAGAAACAGAAGATATTTCATCCACTGGTGCTTTTATTAAGACCGATCAAAAAATAGCTCTTGGTGAAGATATTTCTATCAGACTGACAGACCCCTGTGGTGATAACTTTACTTTTGTAGCAAAAGTTATGCGTGAAACTGATGATGGGATTGGAGTGATGGTTAAAACAATCAGCCAGAACGACAGGGATAATTTTGCCAAATTTCTCGATTGCTTGTAACTAATGTTCAATTGATACACCTGGTTTTCACTTTTTAGTTGACAACCCAATGGATTAAGGGTTATTCCAGCTGTAGTCTACTAATTTTCCTTTGTATTGTGGAGATAATTTGGGAACATCTGTCAAAGAAAATTCTACAGAAAAATTGTTAGACGTAATCCGTGGCATAAATCACAAAAAGCCTAAAACAAATATTCCGACTTCCACCCGCAAGATTGAACCTGTTAATCTAAAAAAAATAAAGAAAAAAAACCTAAATTTAGGCGTTTTGTTAAATCCGGAAGGTATCACCCTTGTTTTAAGTTCTAACAAGGAGAAAAGACTTATAAAATGGGCAAATATTGAACTTCCCGATAAACTTGGAATAGAAGATAAAGGATATGTATTATTTTTAGAGTCGCATTTAAAAAATTTCACAGAGGGACTCAAGAATATCCCTACATGGTGTACCATTGACTCTGGGAATTTAAAATTAAGAAATATTACAATACCTGATGTTGCCCAGGCAAAAATTGCCAATGCAGCTTTCTGGGGATTAAAAAAAGAAGTTGATTTTGATGCAGACAAGGAAATATTTGATTTCGAAATAATCGGTGATAAAATAGTCCAAGGTAATAAAAAGAAAAACCTTCTTGCCTTTGCCATTGAAAAAATACAGGTTAATCAATTAAAAACCCTGTTTTCAAAAGCAGGCTTCAAGCTTAAAGGAATAACCACAACACCTTTTGCAATGCAAAATTTCATTCATACCCAACATCTTCAAATGCAGGATTCACCTTTTACAATTGTAAATATATACAGAAAAAATTCGGAAATATTTTGCTTTTCCAATGCCGGTATTCTGCTGACAAGAAGTATTAGATCAGGTTCATACAATCTAGTAGAAAATTTTATCAAATCTTCTGATAAAATTGTGATTAAATATCTTTCCTCATTAAAAAATATCCAAAGCAAAGGATTTTTGAGAATTAAGCTTTCTTCTGAACGCTTGATTGAAAAAATCATGCGAACCAGTGATTATTGTTCTCAAAACTTTGCTGATAATGTACCAATGAAAAAATTTTTATTTGTTGGCGAGATTGCCGATTGCAGTCCTTTCTTGGAACTTGCTGCTAAAATTACCTCAACAGATGTTGAACCTTTTGATCCTGGGTTTGATACTCTTACCGGCTCAGTGGGTGGTCCCTGTCCTGAAGATGCATATGCAAGGGGACTTGTTACGACTGCCTTCGCCATTTCACTCTCTTCAAATGATTACACGCCTAATTTTCTTCTCACGTATAATGACAAATTAAATGAAAGAAAAAAGAAAAAGGTCAATATTGCAGCATCAGTGATATTTATCTTTATTTTTATATTTTGTATAGCTTTTACAAGCTGGCAGGGTTTTGTAAAAAGCCGGGAACTGACCAAACTGGATGAAATTGTCAGCATAAAAAATAATTTGAATCCAAATATTAGCAAGGAATCAATGATCAAGATGATTTCAGGGTCAGAACAAAAAATACAGTTAAGGAACCAATATATTTCAGACTATTTCCCTTTGGCGGTTATCAATGAAGTTTGTTCAACTACGCCTGAAAATATCAATGTTTCTTCACTGGAGGCAGATTTTTCAGATCAAAATAAGGAAACCACTGAAGACAAAGCAATTTCTAAAAAGATACTGGCCAAGGTTATTATAAATGGATCAGTAAAGATCAAGTCTGATTCTGATTTTACCGAATATATTTTAAACCTTGGGAACTCAAAGATTTTCAGTGATATTGAGGTTTTAAAAAAAGATATAGCTGAAGCAGGCAATGACAAAATTTTAAACTTTAAGATAAGTGCGGAAATTATATAATGGGCGGAATTGATCTTACAAAATTAGGAAAAGCTTATAAAAAAGTTTATGAAAAGATTAGCCCTGTTACAATCTTTTTTATAGTACTTTCAGCCGTCACTATTTTTATTTTTATATTTTTTATGATCATACCTGAACAAAAATCAATTAATAAAATTCAATACGATATAAAATCTACTTCAAGCAATATTAAGATATCAAATGAAAAAATTATTCCTGCTTATGCAAAAGCTAAAAAATTTAAAGAAATGAAATTTGAACCTAAATTTGCACTCCCAAAAAGAGATAGTCTTGATCGTAAAAACTTATCAGACCTTCCCAATAAATTTCATACTCTGGCATTGGAAAATAATTTAAAATTATCCAATAAAAATCTTGATCTTGGTTTTTTAAAAACCAAATCCAAGTCAATTTCAATGTATCTTGAACTTGAGGGAAAACTTCAGGATTTTAGAAATTATCTTATTGTGATTATTTCATTGCCTTTTTTTGATTCATTTGAAAAAATAAAAATCAATTCAACAAGGGAAAATACTAAAAAATTTTCTATCGATTTAAAAGTTAATATTAAATAAAATATGAAGAAACGTGAAAAAATAATCCTTATCCTTGCCATTACAGCTTTACTATATGGTGCATTTGATTATTTTATCCTTTCCTCCATAAAAGATGAAACCATCCCATCTGAAACAGAAAATCAATTTTCTGATTTTTTAGAAGAAATAAATACAACCCTGGGAAATCTTAATATAATAGAACAAAAAACATCAAATGCGGATTATCTGGTTTCAATGATTGAGTCTGAATGGAAAAACGATCCTTTTTCCAAAATTAAAAAATTTTCAAAAAATAATCAAAACACCGCAATTGATAAGGAAATGGAGGGTTTAATTTATTCAGGATTTATCAGGTTTGGTAATAAAATGCTTGCAGTGATTGATGGGATGGAATACACAACTGGGGAACATATAAAAGATTCTGGATATAAAATCATCCGGATAACACCTGAAAGTGTTCTTGTAAATAATAAGGTGAATAAAAAAATAATCCTTTATTTAAATGAGGGGTAAATCGGATTAAATCATGAAACCATGGTTTTATAATTATAGAATTATTCTTTATTTTTTGTCACTGGCTATAATTTTTACAGGGTGTTCCTCACATGACAAAAAGGTTGATAAATTTGACAAATGGGAAACACTTGCTGAAAGTTCCCAGCCGGTAACCCCTGTGCACAAAAAGGATAATACAGACTCTGAATCAACTCCGGAAGACAAGTCTCTAACAAAAAATACAACATTCAGCCCAGAGACACAAAGACAAAATTTGTATGAAAACAAATACAATTGCCTGAAATACCTGTCACCATGCGAATGCATTCTGTTTCTGTCCATGTTGTATTAAGAACTCTGGCAAGGATTGCCAATATTAACATCATGCTGAATGAAAGTATCTCCGGCATGACCAATGTAGATATAAAAAATGTGCCATGGGATCAGGTCTTTCTAAGCCTTATTGATTCTTACGGGCTTGCTTATGATTTTTCAGGTAAGATTTTAAGGGTAGTTACAGTTGATGATCTAAACGCAAAAAAAACACTATTGGAAGCAAAACAGGAATTTGAACAGAGCAAAAAAAACCATGCTGTTGTCATGTCTCAAATCAAGAAAAAGCAGGAAATGCTTGAACCTCTTCTAACTAAAATTGTCAAAATACATTATGCTGATCTTAAAGTTCTGCAGTTGAATCTTAAAAAATATCTCAAAGGTGATGAGGAAAAAATTGAAGAAGAAAATTCAACGGATGAAAAAAAAGTATTTTATGGGTCTATAATGGCTGATGAATTTTCAAATTCCTTGATTATCCAAGCTACTAAAACTGATCTCAACAAAATTATGCCCATCATCAAAGAACTTGACAAAGCAATAAAACAAGTCCGAATCGAAGCTCATATTGTTGAAGCCAACTCCGATATTGCAAAAGAACTTGGGATACAATGGGGAGGAGTTGGCCTGAATGAAAACGGTGATAATAATAGATATTCTATAGGCGGAGATATGGTCAGTGCATCCGGCAGCCCAATGGTCGACGTTGATGGTAATGTTGTTGCCTATGATCCAAATGCCGGAGCTATTGTCAGTCTGCCCATTGATTCGATTGCATCCGGTCAGGGACTGGCTTTGGGTCTTTTGGCGGAAAACATTGGTAAATTCCGACTTTATGCCCAACTTTCCGCCCTTGAGCAAGAAGGTGAAATCAACATTCTTTCAAAGCCGTCAATAACAACAATGGATAATCGAAAGGCTACTATTAAAAGCGGTAAAGAAGTTCCTTTTCAAACCATTTCTGATGGTGAAACAACTGTTGAATTCAAAGAAGCAGTTATAAAACTTGCGGTTGTCCCTCACATTATAAGTGATAATATCATAAAACTTGAAATCGAAACCCATAAGGATGAACTTGATTGGGCCAACACAGTAAACGGCAATCCAACGATCATAACAAAAAATGCACAAACCAATGTGACCCTCTTCAACGGGCAGACAACAGTCATTGGAGGCTTGAACAAAGAAAAGCATACAAATGGTGAGGCTGGAATTCCCGGCCTTAAAAATATTCCTGGATTAGGCTGGCTTTTTAAAAGCACAAACGATAATAAAGAAATGGAAGAGCTTTTAATTTTTATCACACCCTATATCTTAAAGGAACAAAACGATATTAACACTTCTGTGAATTAGAACTATGGACTATTATAAAATATTAAATTTTGAGATGGAGCCTTTTTCAAATTCACCAGATCCAGGGCTTTTTTATAATTCAGCCCAACACCTGGAAGCACTTCAGAAACTTGAAATTTCAATTCGTTTAAAGCGTGGACTTAATATAATAACCGGAGACATAGGGACCGGGAAAACAACCATAAGCCGTCAATTGATTCAAAAAATTTCCAAAGATGATTCAATTAAATTTTATCTTGTGCTTGATCCAGGGTTTAATAGTACTATCTCTTTTTTAAAATACCTGCTGCATTTATTTGAACCTGAAAAAGAATATGATTCAAATGATGAAAATATCCTTAAAGAAATTATCAAGGAACATCTTTTTACCTATGGCGTTGATAAGAATATCAATATAGTCATTATTATTGATGAAGGTCAAAAACTTTCTTTGCCTTGTATTGAGATTTTAAGAGAACTTTTAAATTTTGAAACCAACGATCAAAAACTGCTGCAAATTATAATTTTTGCACAAAAAGAATTTAACCAATCTCTAGAACAAATTGTAAATTTTCAGGATAGAATTAATTTTTATTATCAATTAAATCCTTTAAATTTCAGGGAATCAAAAAATCTGATTAATTTCAGGTTAGAAAAATGTTTTATAAAAGGTAAAACCAGCACTTTGTTTACTCCTCTTGGCTATTTTCTGATCTATATTGCAACCAAGGGTTTTCCACGAAAGATTGTAACGCTGTGTCACCAGATAATGTTGTCGCTGATTATTAAAAATAAAACAAAAGCAGATTTTTTATTTGTAAGATCATGCATAAAAAAAGTATTCCCTAAAAAAAGCATTGTAAGACCAGGATTCTTATTTATTTTTCTGCTCATTCTAATCATTGGATCCTTATTTGCTGTAAATGATAATATAATAATACCGGGTTTTGATACATTTTCATCTTTTTCTCAAAAACCAATGGATGAAAAAAAATCCAATTCCTTAAAGAAAACTGAAAAATTTTCCGATAAAATAGAGAAGAAAAAAATTGCCACACATGAATCAAAGGCCAAAATAAAACCAAATAACAAACCGGCAATAACACCTGAGATAAACTCGGAAATTAAACCAAGTAACAATACAACAATACAACCTGACATAAAACCGATTAACCAGCCTGATATAAAATCAACCATCGATCCGGAAATCAAGCCAGGTATAAAAAAACCAGAAAAGACATCCAAGGGGAAAGAACAAGCCGCTTTAAAACAACCATCTGCCTATGGCAGGATTAAAGTCCCGGAAAACGCTACACTGGCCCGGATGATGAGAATTATTTATGGTTCATTCAGATATTCATATTTAAACAAACTAATAAAATACAATTCAAACCTCAATGATCCCAACACAGTTAAAGCTGGCATGAATTTATATTTTCCTGTGATAGAAAATTCTGATTATCCGGATGACAAAAAGGTTTTCATAGTACTTTTTGAAACTGATAATTTTGAAAAATCCTTTATTACAGCACATAATTACCAGCCCTCTGATTTTAGTGTTCGAATTCTGCCCGTCTGGAATGAAAATAAAGGCTTTTTATTTCCTGTTGTTATTAACAAGCCATTTGGTTCCTTAACAGCTGCAAAAAAATATAAAAAAAACCAGCCTGAAATTATATTTGCTGAATGCAAATCTGTATTACAAATGAAAAATAAAGGGAAAAAGTAAAAGGGGTAAATTTTGGCGAAACGAAAACGACTTGGCGAAATGCTTATTGATGCTGAGTTAATCAACAAGACCCAGCTTGAAAAGGCCCTTTCAGATGCAAGAAGGAGTGGCTTTAAGTTAGGGCAATATTTAATCAAGATGGGAATTGTTACTGAAAAGTCCATTGTTAATGCGATTTCCGAACAAGTTAAAATTAAAAAATTCAATCCAACTGACTATACCATAAATACAGAGCTTTCAAAAATTCTGGACATTGAGACTGTAAACCGTTTTCAGGCCATTCCCCTGGAAATAAAAGGCGACATTCTGACAGTTGCAATGGTTGACCCTCTTGATATCCTGGCTGTTGATCATATTGAAATACTGACAGATAAGGAAGTGATCACCGTCATATGTACTGAACAACATTTTAATGATCTTTTGTCAACCATATTTGGCGCCTATGCTGGAAAAGATGGCGTGATGCAGCAAATCCAAGATATTGAAGAAATGGATGTTGTGGAAGAAAGCGATTCATATCAGGATCAAATAGTTGAATCAACACTTCAAAATATGGCGGAAGAAGCACCGGTTATAAGGCTTGTAAATTCTATTTTGGCTCAGGCAGTACGTGAGGGAGCTACAGATTTACACATCAGCCCTGAAAAAGATTATATTGAAATACGATTGCGAGTGGATGGAAAGCTTCATCATATTCCGGCTCCGCCTAAAAGAATGTTTTTACCTCTTGTCTCAAGAATTAAAATTTTATCTAATATTGATATCTCTGTTTCCAGGATACCCCAAGACGGCAGAGTTACAATTATAATGAACCATAAGGAAGTTAATATAAGGGTTTCCACTATTCCTACTGTTTACGGCGAAAATCTTGTATTAAGACTTCTGGACACAAGTTCCGGTATAAGTACTTTAGAAAAACTCGGATTATCTGGAAAAGACATTAATGCTATAAAAAGAAATCTAGCTTTACCCTATGGCATGATTTTATGTACAGGTCCCACTGGAAGCGGTAAGAGTACCACTCTTTTTGCCATGTTAAATGAAATTAACCGACCGCATTCAAATATTATTACTCTTGAAGATCCTGTTGAATACAGGATGGAACACATACGTCAGGTACAATTGAATCATAAGGCCGGCATGACCTTTGCCAGCGGACTCAGGTCCATTTTAAGGCAGGACCCGGATGCAGTCATGATTGGCGAAATAAGGGATTCTGAAACTTCAAAAGTAGCCATCCAGGCTGCCTTGACCGGCCATATGGTTTTCAGTACAGTGCATACTAATGATGCCACAGGAGCTTTAACAAGATTATTGGACATGGGGGTTGAACGTTTTCTGGTTTCTTCTGTTCTTCTTGTGTCCATTGCCCAGCGCCTTGTAAGAAGAGTTTGTCCTTATTGTAAAAAATTATACAAACCCAGTGATAAAGAAATAAAATTCTGGGGACTTGAAAACAGGGATCCGGTCAATTTTGCCAGAGCGAAAGGCTGTAGCCAATGCAACAATACAGGCTATAAGGGCCGAATTGGACTTTATGAAATTCTTTATTTGGATGATGATATCAAAGCAATGATTCTTGATGGAAAATCAGCTCAGGATCTTTTTAATTTTGTTACCTCGTCAGGACGAATGACAACCCTTAAAATGGATGCCGCTGAAAAGATCTTTAATGGTGATACCACCGGCAAAGAGGCAGTTTCAGCGATTATGACACACTAATTATGGCAATTTTCAAGTATAAAGCCCTGGATGACCATGGCCATGAAATTTCAGGTGAAATAGAAGCAGACTCAAAAACACATGCCTTGGAACTTATATCGTTAAAAGGTCATATTCCTGAATCTGTTAAAAAAAAATCAGGCACTTTGAGCAACAAAAAAAGTTCTAAAAAAATTGAAGATTTTCTTACATCAATAAAACCCAAAGATCTTGTACTTTATAGCATGCAGTTGAAAACTCTTATCCAGGCAGGTGTTTCAATTATTCAAACTTTTGGGATTATGGAAAAACAGACTGAAAATCAAAAACTTCGGAGTGTTACTATTGAAATGGGTGAAGACATACGCCAGGGCACTTCTCTTTATGAAGCTTTTTCCAAGCATGGAACAATTTTCAACCATCTATATGTCAGCATGATCAAGGCAGGGGAATTATCCGGAACACTCCCCAATGTACTGGAAAGGCTTATTTATATCCTTGAACACGAAGAAAAAGTACGATCTGATATTAAATCTGCAGTCCGCTATCCTATCATAGTTGTGGTTTTTTTAGTTATTGCTTTTTTTATACTTCTTACCTTTGTAATTCCAAAATTTGCTGCTATATTTGCAAATGCTGGCATTGAACTTCCCCTTCCAACACGAATCTGCGTTGGAATGTATACTGTGCTTTCAACTTACTGGATTCACATGCTTTTAATTACTATAGGTAGTATTGTTTTTCTTTTCCAGTATCTAAAAACTGAACATGGACTTTTGATGAGAGATCTTTTCTTGCTAAAAATGCCACTTATAGGAACACTTTTCGTTAAATCTGCAATGTCCAGATTTGGCAGTATTTTTTCAATTCTTCAGGCCAGTGGTATTTCTGTGCTTGACTCATTTAAAATCCTTTCAGAAACCATTAACAATAATGCGATTACAAAAGAATTTGAAAAAATCCAGGAACTTCTGGTTGAAGGAAGAGGAATTTCCATGCCCCTTCGACAGGCAAAATATTTTACACCCATGGTTGTGAATATGGTCGCTATTGGCGAGGAATCAGGCAATCTTGATCTAATGTTACAGGAAATAGCCAAACATTACGACATAGAGGTTGAATATGCTACAAAAAATCTTTCAGACTCTTTGGGCCCAATTCTTGTAGTCGGGCTTGCCGCAGTCGTTGGATTTTTTGCAACCGCAATTTTTCTTCCGATGTGGGATTTAACAAAAATGGTCTGATTGGGACAACTTTGAAATTTTTTTACAATAATAGCAAAGACAATAAAAAATCTTCCTCATATTCAAGGTATACATTAAGCCTATATTTTTTAATTCCAATAATTTTTGCAGGAATATCTATTTTTACTTTTATTATTGGTTTGAATCTAAATAGATCTTCACACGACCTTATCACTAAATTGCTATTGGGTGGAGGATTGGGCATACTTTCTTTTTTATGCGGATTGCTTCTTTTCTGGTTTATTTTAAACCCAATAAAAAAATTTATAAAAACAACAAAAAATCTACCGGCATTTCAGGAAAGAAATACCAAAGACAGGAGAAAAACCAGGGATCAGCCTTATAATGAAATCCAGTACTACAGCACGGTTTTAAGCCATGCCACAGACATTCTGGGGAAAATTGAATCTACAAGACTTTTTCCCACCATAATTGGTCATTGCAGAGCCATGCGCCAGTTATTTAACCAGATTCTTAAGGTTGCTCCATCTGATGCCACAGTCCTTATCATGGGTGAAAGCGGAACTGGAAAAGAGCTTGTTGCTGATGCCGTTTATAGACAAAGCCATCGTTTTGGTATGCCTTTTGTAAAAATTAATTGTGTAGCCATACCTGAAAGTCTCCTGGAAAGTGAATTGTTCGGACATGAAAAAGGAGCTTTTACAGGTGCAGTTACAAAAAAAAAGGGGCAATTCGAAATAGCCCATCAAGGTACGATTTTTCTTGATGAAATAGGAGATGTTTCTATTGCTATACAGGCAAAATTACTTCGAGTAATGCAGGAAAAGGAATTTTATCGGGTGGGCGGTAACAAATCGATAAATATTGATGCACGATTTATTGCTGCAACAAATAAAAATCTTCCGGACATGGTCAAAAAAGGAACATTCAGAGAGGATCTTTATCATCGTCTTAATGTTTTTCCCATGGTATTGCCTCCGCTTAGGAAGAGGGATGATGTGTCGGATCTGACAGATTATTTTCTTGAAAATTTACCCCAAAACCATTCTAAAGATCAAAAAACATTTCCAGACTCATCTATACCTGTGACAATCTCCAGTGAAGCCTTGGAATATCTTGAATCATATTCATGGCCCGGTAATGTTAGAGAACTTAAAAACACTCTTGAAAGAGCTGCACTTATTTCTGAAACTAATATAATTGAAACCTCCCATCTTCCTCTTAATATCCTTGAATATGAAACATCCAATACTTCTTCTTCTCAAAATGCAAGCTCCTTGCCGGAGGGAGTATCAATGGATGATCACTTAAGGAGCCTGGAAAAGAAAATGATCATATCAGCTCTTATGAACTCACAGTATAAGCAGGTAGCAGCAGCAAAACTACTAAACATAAATACCCGCAGTCTCTGGCACAGAATTAAAAAATACGAAATAAATGTAGCCTCTCTTCAAAAACGACATAATTTGGAGTAAAAACTCCATTTATTTGTAGATGAAATACCTTATTTCCGATATTTCATTAATCATTACAAAGAAATATTCTTTAAACAAGTTTTCTGAATAAACTTCACTCAATAAAAATGCATTATAAATAAAAACCTATAAATATAGATACTTAAAATTTTCGAATAGAAATATTATGGATATTTTTGTGATTTAAAATAGAATAAATCATGTAATAGACATTATTTTTTTAAAATTGGCACATAAGTTGCTGTGTCTCTTAATAATCAATGCCGTCATGGCAAATAGTTATTTATTTAAAGGTTACAACTATTGTTATTTAATGGTTTTTTAATGAACGTTTAATAATTTAAGGAAAAAGTTATGAGAAGAAATGAAAACCTCTTAAAAAATGAAAAAGGTTTCACACTTATTGAAATCATTGCAGTACTTGTGATTCTTGGAATTCTTTCAGCCGTTGCAGTACCAAAGTATATGGATCTGCAGAATGAGGCCAGAATAAAAGCCGGCCAGGCTGCCATAGCTGAAGTAAAATCAAGGCTCTCAACCGGATATGGAATATATCTGCTTAAAAATTCTGGTACTGAACCCACGACTATTGCCCACATTTGTGGGACAAACGGTATAAATGATGCCACTATTATGCCGATAAATGGTGTAGGAAATGTTCCCATGGGCAGTGATTACAATGTTGCCACCAGCGGTACAGGAAATACTTCAACGATTACGGTTACAAAAGTTCAAGGTACTAATACAACAGTTCCAGCAGCCACATGGACGATTCCTTAATACCACGTCCTAATTTTTAACTCAGGACTCAATACTTTATTTTAAGCCGGTAACTTTCTGTTGCCGGCTTAAAGGATTATTCAATTATCTAACGGCTGGTTTCGAAGCTTTATCAGTTCATCAATCTTATGGTTTAATCCCACATCCTTTTTACCGGATTTCAAGCGTGCCATTTTAAGATAGGTATCGGCTTTTTCCCCTTCTTTAAGAGTAATGGCCAAAACCCCAAGGTTATATAGGTCTTCAGGACTTGTCTCATAGGCAAAAATATTGACAGTTTTTTTCAAGATTCTGTAAGCATTTTTATGGTCATTGTTTTTTAGATAAGCCTGATAAAGATTGTTCAGAACCTTTTTGTCCATGAACCCGTTCTGCTTTTTCAAGGCCTTTTTAAAAAATACAATGGCATTTTGATATTCATTTCGAGCCATAAAAGTTTGACCTTTCATTGAATAACCAAGGTAAGCTGCCGGATGGTCCAAGATAGCATTTTCAGCAAACTCCATTGCCTTGTCCAGCTGTTTTTTTTGCAGCGCAAAATTGCAGAGTACAAAACTCACAGAAAGACCTTTGGGATAAATTTTATTTATCTTTTCAAGTTCCAGGGACAGAGCCTGACGCTCTTCCTTGGAAATTATGTCATAATCCAGGTCGACAAGTTTTTTTGGGAATGCTTTTTTAATCTCATAATTGTTTGCAATTTCAGGAAAATGAAGTTTGTTCATATAAAGCATTTCTTTGTCATCAAAAAAAATGGGGACGAATTGTTCAAACTCATTGGGTTTGGTTTCTGTGTTTTTCAGAAGAAATTTATTATAAACAAGCAGATTCAAGGGAGCAGTCACAAAATCAGGGTCATATTTCTTGATAAACTGATCAAAAATTTCCTGGTTTGTCAAAGCATTGGAACTGATAAAAAGATCAGTATCTGAAAATATTGAAAGTTCAAGGTCGAGAAAAATTTTATACTTAGAACTTAAACCAAACTGGTAGTACCCACCTTCATTGTGATAGTTAAAAACCCTGCCGCCCACATTCAGATGGTTTAAGAAAGTCACAATACCTGCGGGAACTGAAGTGAATGATATTGGAAAGGCGGGTCGCATATTGCTATGGGAAAAAAGTATTACCGCGGGCAGGACTATAAGTGGAAAGAATAAAATCCCAAATGATTTGGCAGTTGATGATTTTTTTTGTTGACTGCAGAATTCATCAACGCCAGCATTTAAAACCGGTATTGACAATAGAATGGCCTCATATATAAAGCGCTGACCTTTGAGCAGCAGCAGCAGGCCCCCTGAAAATAAAAACAGATGATAAAGATGCAGTTTTTTTCGGGTTAACAGAATCAAAACAGAGGCCAAGGAAATCAGGATTACCAGGCTTTGAACAAAAGACCAGAAACCGTTCAGGGTTAAAAAAGAAATCTCAAAAAATCGAGTCATGGAAAAAGGCATCATTTCATTGACGATCTGATTTAAAAAAGGCGAGTGGGAAAACGGAAGTTTGAAAAGTTCTATTCCAAGGGGAGTGAGAAACAGACAATAAAAAAGGCTTATCAATATGCTCCTCTGAGTTTTTGACAATGGATTGGGCCTGTTTTTCTTAAAAATACCCAGGATCACCTGCTCTGCTAAAATAGCACCCACAATGAGAAACCAGACAGGATATTCCATGCCGTGAATATTGGCCCATAAAATTGAGCAAATTGGTAAAACCCAAAAAAAAGTTCTCTTATACTCAATTATATATAAAAAAATCACGATGAAAAAATAGGAAAACATATGAGGCCGAACGACTGCAAGGGCTCTTGGATAGATCGAAAAAACCACAAGACAAAAGCAGGCAATGGCAATGCATCGATCCTGGGGAGATCTTTTTGAATATCCGTCAAGGAAAAATAATTGGACAACCCCGATGGTTAAAAGAAAAACTAATGCCCTCATAATGGCAATCCCATAAAATCCAGCTGTTTTATAGACCCAATAGACAATGCCCTGGAATAACCAATAATAGTTACCCCATGATATTTCAGGAAGGATGAAAGAAAAAAATGAATTGTCTGGAATTGTGAAATTTTTAAAAAGATATTTGCCACCATTGATATGAAAAAACAGATCAGAATCTGAAAGGTCACTGATAGGCGGCCAGGTAACAAAAAGAATTCCAAACACGATGAAAAAAAAGAATAAAGAAAATTTTAAAAATAGGGCAGGAAGGCCTGATTCGATTTTAATTGCCACAGCATTTTCTCAATGAAAGATCACCTTAAAAATCATTTGCGTTACTAATAACAGTACTCCAGGTGTTTGACGGGGCTTGTTTATCATCCAAATTTACTCAAAAAAATTATGGTAGGATAAGTAAATGCTTTTTGTCAAGAAGTCAAGAAACTAAAAAATATTTATAGAGCAAAAATAGTCACTTTGCCCAACCATGATCAAGGTCTATACTTTACGGAGCCAATATTGTTTTTAATCGAAAAATAGCCATTGAATACGACCAAAGAAAGGGGCTATCTTATGGTCTGATTCTATGATAAAACCAGACATTAGGGTATAAAATAAACCCTGCAATCTATGTGTTTAGCGATCAAAATTACTTATCTTTCAAAAAGACAATAATGAAAGAAGGACAAAAAAATGATACTTTCTTGTTAAAGGAAAACCAGATGCGGGTAATAGCTGATTTTATAAGATATATTGTTGTTGGTGGATTAGCATTTATAATTGATTTTTCTTGTTTGGTTTTTTTTACTGAGATTGTCGGTTTCCATTACCTTGTGTCTGCCCCAATCGCTTTTATCATCTCTTTAATATTCAGCTATCTGCTTTGTGTTAAATGGGTTTTTAAATATCGTGTTTTTACAAATAAAAGGATTGAAAGCAGTCTCTTTTGTGTTGTTGGTCTTTTTGGCATTCTTATTACTGAAGGTATTTTAACAATTTTCACACCAGTCGTGGGTGATTATAAGATTGTAAAAATCATATCCACTGCTGTTGTTTTATTTTGGAATTTTTTTATGCGCCGGTATCTTCTTTTCAAACCAGCACAGATTAAAAAATCTAATTCTGATAAACGGCCGGCTCAAAAAACCTTTTCAGAATAAATATACAAAAATACTAATATCTTCTGGAAAAATAAAATCTTAGAAAAAAATTCATTATATATTTTTCTAAAAAAAGATATGAAATAAATTTTGAATTTTCTATTTTTCAAGATAAAGGTGGAAAAAACATGAATCAAAAAAAAATCATTGTAATCGGTGCAGGACCTGCAGGCCTTGCTGCTACATATAACAGTGCAAAACGAAAAATTGAGGCAATTTGTTTTGAAGCAGATAATATGGTGGGTGGCATCAGTCGCACGGTTGAGAGAAACAATTTTCGTTTCGATATCGGAGGCCATCGTTTTTTTACAAAGATAAAACGTGTCAATAATATATGGAATGAAGTACTGGGAGAAGATTTTTTGCTTCGCCCCAGATTATCCCGCATTTTTTATAATGGTACTTTTTTTAATTATCCCTTGCAAGCCTCAAATGCACTTTTGGGTCTTGGTATATTTAACTCAATCGGTATCGGCGTAAGCTACCTGAAATCCAGACTTTTCCCAATCCATCCCGAAGATAATTTTGAACAATGGGTTTCCAATCGTTTCGGTTTTAAGCTTTATGATACGTTTTTTAAGACCTATACTGAAAAAGTATGGGGCCTTGATTGCCAACAAATAAGGGCTGAATGGGCGGCACAGAGGATTAAAGGGCTTTCCCTTTGGAGTGCGGTCATTAATGCATTGTTCAAAAATAAAACTGCAATAAAAACATTAATCAATGAATTTCATTACCCTCGCCTGGGTCCTGGACAGATGTATGAAACCATGGCAGAAAAAGCCGTTGCCTCAGGTGCAAAACTTTATTTGAATCATTGTGTGAAGACTCTTGAACATAAAAACAATCGAATCTTTGCTGTATCGGTTACTAACATGGAAAATAAAATTTCTGTTGCAGGAACGGACTTTGTATCGACCATGCCGATCACACGCTTAATCACAAGCCTTAGCCCTGCCCCTCCTGAAAAAGTATTAAATGCTGCTGGGGCGCTGCGTTATAGAGCCTTGCTCACGATCAACCTGCTTATCGATGAACCACAACAACTGCCAGACACCTGGATTTATGTTCATGATCCAAATGTGAAGATGGGAAGAATTCAATGTTTTGCCAACTGGAGTCCGCATATGGTTCCGGAAAACAAATCCTCCCTTGGTTTGGAGTATTTTTGCTGGGAAGGGGATGAAATCTGGACAATGAGCGACAAGGACTTAATTCAACTCGGAAAAAAAGAGATCAAACAGCTCAAGTTAATTGACACAGATAAGATATTTGACGGATTTGTTGTCAGGATGCCAAAATGTTATCCCATATATGATGAACATTATGTCAGGCATATAGAAACCATTAAAACCTATTTAAAACAATTTAAAAATCTTCAATTGTGCGGACGTTACGGCCTCTTTAAATACAACAATATGGATCATTCCATTTTAACGGCATTGTATGCGGTGGAGAATATACTTTCTGCCAACCATAATCTCTGGAATGTCAATGCTGATGATGATTATCATGAAGAACAATCTTAGCCGATTAAAATTTCCATCAGAGCTCTGGGAGAATACCTGAATCATTGGAACTTCACACCTTAAAAAGGTCATATAAACAGAATTCTACAGCTGTAAAAAAAAGGTTGAAAGAAAAATATCCCGCCATCAAAGCAAGAGCCCCCAAAAAAAACAGACTGATAAAAGATTCAGACAGAAAATTGCTTTCAATTTTGGATAATCTCATGGTCCACCACAGCTGTTTTTTGAAGGACTGATTAAAGTGGTACAGGATTAAAAAAATACGAAATCAATCTATCCATTTTTAAAAACAACATAATTTAGAGTCAAAACCCCATTTTTTTGTAGATGAAATGCTTATTTTCCGATAATTTTTTAATGGGTACAATGAAATATTCTTTAAACCAATCATCCAAAATAAAATTCATTCGATAAAAATATATTGCAAATAAAAACCCATAAATATAGAGACTTAAACTTTTCCAATAGAAATGTTATGAATATATTTATGAATTATAATAGAATAAATTATATAATAGACATTATTTTTTAAAATTGGCACACAAATTGCGTTATTTCATTAATAATTGGGGCAGCCATATCAAATAGTTTTTCATTTAAAGGTTACAATTATTATTATTTAATGATTTTTTAATGAACGTTTAATAATTTTTAAAAAAAAGTGATTATGAAAAAACAAGGAAGATTCTTAAAAAATGAAAAAGGTTTTACACTTGTTGAAATTATTGCAGTAATTGTAATTCTTGGAATGCTTTCTGCAGTTGCTATACCAAAGTATATGAATTTGCTAGAGCAGGCAAGAATAGAATCTGCCCAGGCTGCCATTGCTGAAACAAAAGCCAGGCTTTCAAACGCATATGGAGTATATCTGCTTAAAAATGATGGAAATGCGCCTACTACTATTCTTCAAATTTGTGCTGCTGTAAACGTTGAAGCCACTTTGCCGGTAGATGGAGTTGGGCCCGTTCAAATGGGATCTGATTATACAGTAGGTCTTACTTTTTCAACTATTACTGCAACAATTACAGTAACTGTGGTTCAAAACAAAACATTGGCTACAGCTGAAACTGCCACATGGGTGATACCTTCATAATACCGTAATAATTTCATTTTAGGCTTTTCTAAAGCTCATTCTCAGAATAGTATTGATAATACTTTTAACCCATCACCTTATTTTCCTATATGATAGTGAACTTTTTTCTTTTAAAATCATTTTCAATAATTTTACGTCTTACAATAATACCGGCCTTGTCTGGTAATTTTTAATATAGTATTGATTTTCTTTTTCAAAAAACACAAGCCCGTCAAGGTAACCTACATCCCCTGCACTTTCATGTTTAAGATCCAGTTTAAACTCTTTTAGAGGATAAATATTCCAGTCATGGGAAGCACAGATGGCAATCTGGTTGTGTTTTAACTTTTTTATTTTTTCCACCATAAATTCACTTAAAATGTCTGAAGTTTTTCTGGGATTTTCCATTATGTTTTCATCAATGCGGTTATCAAACCATTCTCGCAGAAAAGAATTATTCCCAAGTTTTTTAATAAGCGGGATCGCTTTGTCTATATCACTTACATAAAATGGTGAAAGCATAGGATCCATACAATTATGATCAAGGTTTTGGTTGTTTTGTTTTGTAAACCCTTTATCAATGAGAAAGGCTGTTTCAATACATCTTCCCAGAAAACTGGAATATAATTTAGGCATGGTATTGGGTCTCATGCCAGCTCCAAAATCAAAGGCAAACTCTTTTCCTTTATCTGTTAATCCCATAAAGGGTTCCAAACCAGCATCTTCTGAAAAAAATCTTTCCGAGTGTCTTATAAGGACGCTTATTTTATTTACCCCGCTATCCATTAAGTCATTAATTGTATCAATGGTTTGTTTTGTTCTAACTTGATATTTTGGTGTCATGTGTGCAATGCTCCTGGAACCTTGTGTGCGTTTATCTTGAATAGTTTTCTTACTCTATGCTATTATTGCTGTCAAGGTTAAGAAACATACTTGAAGGAGCCGGGCTAAATGATTAAAAATATCAGTATTATAGGAGTTCCCATGGATTTTGGGCAGCAGCTTCGTGGGGTGGACATGGGACCTGCTGCAGTAAGGTATACGGGATTGATTTCAAGGCTCAGGTCTTTAGGCCATACAGTTATTGATACAGGGGATATCAATATCCCAATCAGAGACTGCGATCTCACCGGCAGTTGTAATCAAACCCAGGATAAAAATAAATATTTAAACGAAATCACCCAGATCTGCGAATCCATATATAAAGCCGGCAAAGCTATCATTCAAAATGGAGGTTTTCCCTTATTTATCGGTGGAGATCACTCCATTGCAGTGGGAACCATTGCCTCTGTCACAAACAAAGAACCAACAGGCCTTATATGGATTGACGCTCATGGTGATTTTAACACCCCTGAAACTTCTCCCAGTGGAAATATCCATGGAATGCCATTAGCGGCTCTTATTGGAGAAGGCCACCCGTCGCTTGTTAATCTGGGACGGCCTGGGGCAAAAATTCATCCTGATAATGTTGTGTTGATCGGCCAGAGAGATCTGGATATAAGTGAAAAAAAAAGACTGAAGAAACTGGGAATAGCCGTATTTACCATGCGGGATATTGATGAGCAGGGAATCAGTTCTGTGGCCAACAAGGCTCTGATGAAACTTGTCCATCTAAAAAGGATCCATCTGACAGTGGATATGGATGCTCTTGATCCGGTTGAAGCACCGGGTGTTGGAACACCGGTGCCAGGTGGAATTTCTTATCGGGAAGCCCATCTTCTAATGGAAATCCTTTCAGATTCCGGTAAAATAAGCTCAATGGATATGGTGGAAATTAATCCGATTCTGGATGTTGCCAATAAAACCGCAGAACTTGCAGTTGAATTGATATTGTCTGCATTAGGGAAGAGTATTTTTTGAGCCTTGATGAATATATTCAATCCCTTAAAGGCTATAAAGGATTTGCAGGGGACATTGTCTGTCACAAAACCCTTTCTCCTGGAAAGGCAATTTATGCGTCTGTTGATCCTTTATTGAAAAATAGTTTTCCCCCCTTGTTGGAATCCCTTGGCATTAAAAAGATTTACAAACACCAGAAAAAAGCCATGGAAATGATTCGTAATGGTATTCACACTGTTATTTCAACCCCGACTGCCAGTGGCAAAAGTCTTATTTATAATCTATCTGTCATAGATCAACTCACTTGCGACCCGCAGTCCCATGCACTATATCTTTTTCCCTTAAAAGCCCTGGCACGTGATCAACTGGAAACGGTTCAGCGACTGCTCTTGATTTCAGGAGAGCAAAATAAAGAGGCTCCGCAATTAAAGGCTGCTGTTTATGATGGAGATATCTCCTCTTATCAAAAAGCAAAAATAAGGAACGCCCTGCCCCATATTTTGCTGTCAAATCCTGAGATGCTTCATTTGGCAATGCTTGCACACCACCATCTATGGGAAAAATTTTTTAAACATTTAAAATATATTGTCATAGATGAGGTTCATACTTATCGGGGTGTCATGGGATCAAACATGGCCTGGGTGTTTCGAAGACTTCAAAGAATTTGCCGTCTTTACGGGTCAAAACCAATTTTTATATTTTGTTCTGCCACCATTGCAAATCCAGCTTCTCTTGCTAAAAAATTAACAGGGCTCGATGTCAGTGTAGTGAATGAATCCGGTGCTCCTTTTGGCAAAAAAGAAGTCCTTTTAATGCGAGGAGCTGAAGGGGCCGCAAGAACAGCTACTGCCCTTATCCATTCTGCAGTTCACCGGGGGTTAAGAACCATCTGTTATACACAATCGCGTAAAATTACTGAATTGATTGCGATATGGGCATCCCAGCGTGCCCCCTCTTTTTCAGAGATGATAACAGCTTACAGGGCAGGATTTTTACCCGAAGAAAGGCGATCCATTGAAAAAAAACTTGGTACAGGAGAACTTTTAGCTGTGGTATCCACCAGTGCCCTTGAACTTGGGATCGATATCGGCAACCTGGATCTATGCATTTTGGTTGGATATCCGGGAACCATCATGGCAACATGGCAGCGAGCCGGGCGGGTTGGCCGAAAAGGAAAGGACTCCGCACTGATACTCATTGCCCATGAAGATGCCCTGGATCAATATTTTATCAATCATCCAGATATTTTTTTTAATATGCCACCGGAAAAAGCCATTATCAATCCCTGGAATAATGTTATCCTAAAGCAGCACCTGGAATGTGCCGCCGCAGAACTCAGGCTGGATAACTTAGACCCGTTCTTAAGAGACACTGATATAAAAAAAGCTGTCGCAGAACTTGAGTATAGCGGGAAACTTTTAAAAAGTCATAAGGGAGACATGTGGTACGCAGCCAGGAAATCTCCACACAGGGAAGTAAATCTGAGGGGAACGGGCAATAGCCTTCCCATTTTTCTTGAAAATACAAAACAAAGTATAGGAGATATCGACAGGCACCGGTCTTTTTTTGAAACCCATGAAGGAGCTGTTTACCTTCACCGGGGAAATACTTATTTCATCACACGGTTTGACCATGAAAAAGGTATAGTTGAGGCAAAGAGAAAAGATGTCCCATATTTTACAAAGGCACATTCCACAAAATTCACAAAAATTATAAAACAGCTGGATTCCTGCCGGGTTAAAGGCACCCGGGTCGGATTTGGAATATTAAAGATAACCGAACAGGTGACAGGCTATGACAGAAGGCTTGTGTCAAATCAAAAATCCATTGGGATGGTGTCTCTGGATCTGCCAAAACTTGAATTTGAAACCCAGGGTCTATGGATCGAAATCCCTGATTATATCAGGGATAAAATTGAATCGACCCAAATGCATTTCATGGGAGGCATTCATGCATTAGAGCATGCTGCCATAGGGATTATGCCCCTTCTCGTAATGACGGACAGAAATGACCTTGGCGGAATCTCCATTCCCTTTCATTCCCAGACCGGGGCAGCAGCTGTTTTTATTTATGATGGTGCCCCAGGGGGCCTTGGATTAACACTGCAGGCATTTAAAAACGCACAGGAGCTGCTTGAAAAAACTCTTAATGTTATTCAATCGTGTTCATGTGAGACAGGATGTCCTGCCTGTGTTCATTCCCCCAAATGCGGATCAGGGAATCGGCCCATTGATAAATTTTCCGCTTTTAAAATTGTTGATATGATTTTAAACAACCCAAAAAAGAAAATATCCTATAAAATCGATGAACCTGTTGTTGAATCCATAGTTGTTGAATCCATAGATGAAAAATCACCTGGTTTTGATTCAGCACAAATACAAAAAAAATATGTGCATTATGGGGTGCTTGATATAGAAACCAGAAGATCTGCTAAAGAGGTCGGCGGATGGAACAGGGCTGATAAAATGGGAGTAAGCTGTGCCATTCTCTATGATTCAAAAACCAAGGTGTATCAGGAATATTTCCAGGAAGATATTAAGGCGCTTACTCATAAGCTTAAAACATATGATCTTGTCATTGGATTTAATATTATCAAGTTTGATTATAAAGTATTGTCAGGACTTTGTGACTTTAATTTTTTTTCCCTTCCTACCCTGGATATTTTATTAAAGGTTTATGAACGGTTAGGGTACAGGCTTTCCCTTGACCACCTGGCAGGACAGACCCTTGGCTGTCAAAAAAGTGCTGATGGACTGATGGCACTCAAATGGTGGCAGCAAGGCAAAATGGATAAAATAATTGAGTATTGCAAACAGGATGTGAAAGTTACCCGGGATTTATATGTCTATGGCAAAAAAAATCAATTCCTTGTGTTTAAAAACAAAGCGGGTCATCAGGTCAGGGTCCCTATTAAGTGGTAGGCCGGATACTTTTGATTCTTTAATTTTTCCTGCAACTAATGTGATTTTTTCATCCATGGAAAAACCCTTTTAAAAATATTTTTATAAAGAATCAAAATTTCAGACACTTTAAACACACTCCCGCTTAAAAAAAATAAGAATAAGAATTCAAGGCCCACAAGTCCTGCAATGGTTAAAGAACCTGAAAGCGTAGAGTGATCAAATAATTTCCTCAGACTGACAGCTGATAAAAAAATAATAACGCCAATCATAAGGCTTATGGGGATCATTTTAAGGAAAAAAAGATAAACCGCTTTTTTTTCAAGATTTAAACTTTTTTGGTTCCAGCATTCAAACAAAACAAAGGCCTGAACAATAACAGATATGGATAATCCCAAGGCGACACCCCTGGGACCAAACTCCTTCATAAATAAAAAAATAACAGGTAAGCTTATGATCACGCAAAGACTTGTAAAAATGGCCGGAAATAAAGTGTTCTGAATAGCATAATATCCCCTTGAAACGATATTCTGGGCTGAAAATGCAAAGGCACCAACCATAAAAAAAGGTAGAATTCCTGCCGTCACCAAAGTAGCATCACTATCAAATTGCCCCCTTTGAAAAAGGATCATCACGATTTCGTGGTTTAAAACGATAAAAAGAGTGGAAAAGGGAATGACAAGAAAGATAAATTTCAATGTTTTATTTAACAGGCGGTTTAGCTCGAAAAGATTTCCTTTTTGAGCAAGTTTAGCCATATAAGGATAGGATGCAATACCAATTGCCTGGCCGAAAAGCCCCACAAGAATGAACATCACCCTGAGTGCATAATTCATGGCTGCAATACTGCCTTCATTTAAATAAGACCCAAAAAATTTCAAGAGAATCTCCGTTGAGAAAGTCATGGTAAGGCCTATCATTAAAGGAAGTGTGAGTTGAACATATTTAATTAAATCCGGGTGGGTAAAATTTAAGATGAAATAATACCTGGCTCCCAGTTTTTTAGCACCGACAATCTGTAGCGCAAAATTACCAAGAATAGCACCAGCCAGAACTCCCCATGCAAATCCTTCCATACCGATAAACGGCCCAAGAATAAGTCCGCCCAGAATAATGGCCAAATTGTATATCAGCGGGGCAAGGGCGGGAATTAAGAATTTTTCATTTGCAAATTGAATTGCCATGAGAAGCCCGCCTGTGAAGAAGAAAAATTGAGCAGGAATGATAATCCGGGTCATTTTTACGGCAAGAGCAAAAGTATCAGAATCCTGAATGCCGGGAACAAACATATGGACAAAATCAGGTGCCCATATCCATGTAATAATAATAAAACATAATAGAAGAAGTCCAAAACCATTCATGATAATTGAAAAAACCTTATATCCCTCATTTTTTGAGTCTGATGAAAGGTAATGGGCGAATATGGGGATAAAAGTGATGGAAAGAAAACCGCTTGCAACAACGTGGTTAAGAATTTCCGGAATAATAAAGGCAATCTGGTAAGCATCCACAGATACTTTAATTCCGCCAATACCTGCAATCGTCATTTCACGCAAAACACCTATCATACGACTGGCAAATATAGATGCCATCATGATAAAGGATGCAAAACCCACTTTTTTTAGTATGTTATCATTTGCCATATTCGTAATATGGATAGGGTTATCATAAAGGATAGGCAAATAAAAGCCTTATAAAGGAAAATTGTTTGACTTGGGCAATGCCGGCAGAATATATTGAGGTAATATTAAAAAGATTGTATTTATTCAGCTCTTATGCTTGAAACCGCCCTGACTGATGGATATTTGTTTCGAGGCAATTCGCTTAACCTCCTGCAAATATCCATCAGACAGGGCTTTGAGAATAATTTTTATTAATGGGCTGAACAATCACTAAGGGTTTTAAATAAGGAAGAATGCATATGTTTAACAGACTTGGGATTTATTCTCTTTTGGCAGGATTATTTGTTGGCATTTTCAGCGGTATCTCTCAATTTATGGGAAGTACTAATATCTGGGTTAACTTAACGATCTCAAAAATAATCGGAAAAGATACTTCTGAGGCAATTATGGAATTTATATCTATTTCTGCCATGGAGAATCCACTTAACTACCTTATTTATTCTGTACCATTTTTTATTTTTTTACTTGGGATTGGTATTATTTTGTTAACAATTGGCCTGTTTGTGAAAAATCATTAATCTGTCTCCATAAATACAAAGGCTGCTAAAATAAAAAAACCTGTATTAGGAAACAAGGAATCAAACTATGACAATTACCCGGATTTCCAGAAGACAATTTTTAAAAACCTCTACCATCATATCTGCCTCCCTTGCAGGTCCGATATTTTTTACCGGATGTGCAGTAAACCCTGTCACTGGAAAAAAACAATTAATGATGGTTTCCCCGCAACAGGAGATCGGAATTGACCGTGAGCAGTCACCTTTCCAGTTTTCTTCTGATTATGGCATTACAAAAGATCCCGGCGTCAATGAATATATTTCTGATGTGGGCAGAAAATTGTTACCCAATGTTCACCGACCCCAAATGCCCTATTCTTTCCAATGTGTGAATGCCACCTATATTAATGCCTATGCCTTCCCGGGAGGAACCATTGCCGTTACCCGGGGAATTTTATTAAAACTGAATAATGAGGCACAGCTTGCGGCATTACTGGGCCATGAACTAGGTCATGTCAATGCCCGCCATTCAGCGGAACAGGTCTCAAAGGGACAGCTTTCTTCACTGCTTCTAGCAGGTTTGTCCATTGCTGCAAGCACCAAGAGTTCGGCACTGGGTGACCTGACCCAGCAGTTGGGTATGCTGGGCCAGGGCTTGTTGTTATCCAAGTACAGCCGTGATAATGAAAGAGAAGCTGATTCTCTTGGCAATGAGTATATGGTTAAGGCCGGGTATTCTTCTAAAGGCTTTGTTCAACTAATGGAAATGCTTGATTCTTTGAACAAAACAAAACCTAGTTCTGCCCAGGTGCTTTTTTCAACCCACCCCATGAGTACAGAACGATTAACTGCTGCAGTTCAAAGAGAAACCGGGATTTACCAACATTCAAAAAATTCTTATTTGAACGGTGAACGATATATGGATAGCCTTGCTTCTTTGCGAACCCAAAAAAGCGGAATAGAATTATTGCAACAAGGAGAAAACCATCTGGGAAAAAAGGAATATGACAAGGCACAAAAATTATTTATAAAATCTTTGAACACACTAAAAAATGATTACACAGCCCATGTATTGATGGCTAAATGTCATTTGCTCAGAAAAAAACCGGAACAGGCTCTGGCTTTTGCCGAAATTGCAAAAAAAATATACCCATCTGAAGTTCAGGGGCACTATATTGCCGGGATTGCAGAAAAAGAACTTAAAAAATATACAATGGCCTATAAAAATTTTGATACCTGTGACAGGCTTTTGCCCGGCAATCCGCAAATGATTTTTTACAAGGGGTATTGCCTTGATAAAAAGGGAAACATAAAACCTGCGGCAACTAACTATATGACCTATTTGAATATGACTCGTAATCAACCCAATGAATATGGCCGATACGCCTATAACCGCCTTAGACAATGGGGATATGCCAAGTAATCATGAAATTTTCAAGCCTCAGACAATGTTTAGACATTTTAAAACAACAAGGCGAGCTTTTACAGATCAATCACCGAGTTGACCCAAACCTTGAAATGGCTGAAATCACTAGAAGAGTATTTAATGCCAGAGGCCCTGCAATTTTATTTACAAATATAAAGGGCAATAAATTTTCGGCTGTATCAAACCTGTTCGGGACCTTTGAGCGGACACTTAAAATTTTTGAACCCCAGCTTGCCTCTGTAAAAGCACTTGTGGATATCAAATCTGATTTCGGGTTGGCATATAAATCTTTTGGAAATACTTTAAAAGCCTTACCGGCATTAGCCCATTCTTTACCCATAAAAGTATCCAGGCCCAAAGTTTTTGAAAAAAATTGTGGAATTCAGGATCTTCCAATGATTAAATGCTGGCCCGGGGATGGAGGAGCATTTATCCTGCTTCCCCAGGTTTTTTCCCAGGATCCTGAGAAGAATTCTCTTTTTAGTTCAAATTTGGGTATGTATAGGGTTCAGATTTCAGGAAATGATTACCATGCCGGCAAAGAGGTCGGACTTCATTATCAATTACATAGAGGGATTGGAAATCACCATAAAAAGGCTTTGGAAAAAAATAAGGCTTTGCGGGTCAGTATTTTTGTGGGTGGACCGCCTGCCCACACACTGGCTGCTGTTATGCCGCTTCCCGAAGGAGTGCCTGAAATTGCCTTTGCAGGTGCCCTTGCAGGTAAAAACTTTAAATATGCAAAAAAAAACGGGTATTTAATTTCTGCAGATGCTGATTTTTGCATTACCGGTGTCATAGTCCCTGGAAAAACAAAAAGAGAAGGCCCTTTTGGAGATCATTTGGGTTATTATTCCATGGAACACGAATATCCCTATTTAAAAGTCGACTCAGTTTATCACAGAAAAGATGCCATTTTCCCATTTACTATTGTGGGACGTCCACCCCAGGAAGATTCAAATTTTGGAAAATTAATCCATGAAATCACAAGATCTGCGATTCCCGACAGTATTCCCGGAGTTATTGCAGTGAATGCAGTAGATGACTCAGGTGTTCATCCCCTGCTTCTTGTTAAAGCCCATGAACGGTATGTCCCATATGAGAAAAGAGCGCCAAGGGAATTGTTAACTCATGCAAGCCGAATCCTGGGCACAGGTCAATTGTCCCTTGCAAAATATGTGATGATCTGCGCTCAGGAAGACAACCCAGGATTAGATGTAAATGATGAGAAAGCTTTTTTCACCCACTTGCTTGAACGGATCGATTTTAGCTCTGATCTCCATTTTTTTACAAAAACCACCATGGATACCCTTGATTATTCCACCCAGGACATCAACCAGGGTTCAAAACTTGTAATGGCAGCAGCAGGTATTAAAAAACGTTATTTAAAGAATCATTTGCCTCAGGATTTTTCTCTACCAGAGGAGTTTGATCATCCAATAATTATTCTGCCCGGTATTGTCGTACTTGAAGGTCCCCATTTTAAAACATATGCTAAAGGAAAAACACAGATTGGTCGATTGAAAAAACATTTGAAAACCCAAATTGGCCTGGACTCAATTCCTTTGTTTGTAGTGGTGGATGATTCTGATTTTACAGCAAAATCATTTTCAAATTTTTTATGGGTGGCGTTTTTAAGATCAAACCCTTCCCATGATATTTATGGAGTAAATGAAAAAGTCACCTTTAAACATTGGGAGTGTGAACCCCCTTTAATTATAGATGCCAGAATAAAACCCTTTCATGCAAAGCCTCTGGTTTCTGATAAAAAAGTGGCCCAAAAAATTGATGCACTTGGAAAAAGGGGTGGACCGCTTTTCGGAATTATATAAAAATGAGGGACATATGATAATCATTACCACCCATAAAGAATCGGATTTTGATGCATTGGCATCACTAATTGCGGCAAGCCTGCTGTATCCCGATGCCAAACCTGTGCTACCAATGTCCGTTAATGCCAATCTAAAGGCTTTTTTAGCCATTCACAAAGACCTGTTTAAACTCTACTCTCCCAAAGATATTATTTTTGACCATGTAACAACGCTTGTAGTCGTGGATACGCATTCCTGGAATCGTCTGGATGGAATGGAACAATTAAAAGACAATCTGGATCTTGAAATTATCGTGTGGGATCATCATTCTGAGGGAGATATTGTAACCCCTCATAAACATATAAGAGAAACAGGCGCAACTGTTACCCTTTTGGTGAAAGAAATTGAAAAACAAAAAAAAGAGATTACGCCGATTCAGGCAACCCTTTTTTTAATGGGCTTATATGAAGATACCGGCAACATGTCCTTTCCATCAACCTTGCCTGAAGATGCTTATGCTGCAGGATTCCTTCTTGAGCAAAAAGCAGACCTGCACATTCTTTCTACTTTTTTACGACAAGCCTATGGGAAAAAACAAAAAGATATTCTCTTTCAAATGATACAGGATGCAAAAAGAAAGGAGATTGGCGGATTTTCCATCAGTATTGCCAAGATGGAAACCGCAGGCCGAATCCAGAACCTTGCCATGGTCCTTCAGATGTATAGGGAAATTGTCAATGTAGATGCTGCCTTTGGAATTTTCAAAGATATTGAACGAAACAAATGTATGGTCATAGGAAGAAGCAGCATAGATGAAATTAATATTGGTTTGTTAATGAGAAGCATAGGTGGAGGCGGGCATCCCGGAGCAGGCTCAGCTCTTTTGAAGGCGGTTAACCCAGATACAATTGAAGAAATACTGCTTGAACTCATTTCTGGTAATCAGCATTCTTCGGTGATGCTGTCGGACATAATGTCCTATCCTGTCGTTACCATTAACGAGGATAGAAAAATTAAAACCGCGGCCATGAAGTTAAGAGAACTTGGCTGCACAGGCATGCCTGTTGTGGATAAAGAAGGAAAAATCGTGGGTGTAATTTCCCGGCGTGATTTTAAAAAACTCAGGAAATCAAAAGAGATGAATTCTCCTGTAAAGGCCTTTATGACCCGGAATGTCATCACCATCTCCTATGACAAAAGTATCATAGAGGCGGCCAGACTAATGATAAAACATGATATAGGGCGAATCCCCGTTCTTAAAAAAAATAAAATCGTCGGTATCATTACCCGGTCTGACGCAATGACTTATTTTTATGATCTAGTTCCGGATTGATAAAATTTCATCATAATTTAAGGATTTTTTTTGCTTTAACAGCAAGTTTTTCCCTGAATATTTTTGAGTTGTGCCGAATATCAACAGGGAACTCTTTTTCAATAAAAATATGATCAATATTTTTAGTCAGAGGATTTGACTTGGCAAGTTCAAGAAGCTCTTTAATAAATATTTTTTTATCTTTAATTTTTGAATAAGGTTCAATAAATACAACCGGAGTCTGTATGTTTTTTGGGCCTACTCCAGCAAGAGCACTTCTGAATACAGTCTTGTGATTGTTGAAGATGGCTTCAACAGGTATGGTAAAAAGTGTTTCATCCAGGGTAATAACTCTGTGGGTTTTTCTCCCGCAAAACCATATTCTTCCTTTTGAATCCATCCATCCAAGATCTCCCATCCTATGCCAGAATTTACCGTGTGAATCAGGAATTTTTGCCTGAAGATCAGCTTCCCTGTTATTAAAATAATGCCGGGTCACAAGGTCTGCCTGTACAATTATTTCGCCCACCTGATTTTCCGGGACATCGAGTCTATCATGAAGCTGGGTAACAGGATCATCAGAAATTTTAATCAATTTGACCATAGTATCGCAGATGGGTCTGCCGATACACATGCCATAGCCTTGTTCAGAAAGTGTTTTGGTTTCAGAAAGGATTTCATTGGACCCAATGGAGATAATAGGAACAGCCTCTGTTGCACCATAGGGGGTATGGATCTGGGCATGATCAGACAACATGGTTGAAAATTGTTCTATATTAGCAGGGGTCACAGGGGCGCCTGCAGATATCACACGCCTTAATGTAGGAAGTTTTATATGGTTCTTTTTACCAAATTTACCTACCCGGTTTAAAAGGGCAGGAGATGCAAACATGTTGGTGATACCATGATTTTCAATGGCTTCAATTATTTTAACAGGATTTACCCGGGCAGGTTTGGTGGGGTCCATATCCGGTATAACTGCTGTCATGCCCAGTATGGGATCAAAAAGGGCAAATAAGGGAAAGGTGGGCAGATCAATCTCATCTGAATCTATCTGAAAATGTTCCTGGATCTGTTTTATCTGGGCTTCAAAATTACCATGTGTATATACAACCCCTTTGGCAGGCCCGGTTGATCCTGTGGTAAACGCAATGACAGCCGTTTCATCACTTGTGGTTTTGGCTTTTGGATAAGGGTCACAGGTTTGTATCATCAATTGATCAAGGGTATATCCCCCCCAGAACCATCTTTTGCCCACGGTAACCCAGTGTTTTACCGATTTAAAAAATTTTGGCTTTATTTTTCGTAAAAAATGAGCCTTTTCAATACCAATAAATGCCTTTGGCTTACCCTGTTCCAGGCATTGAAGCATTCTTTCGATTCCCATACCCGGATCTACAACTACAGGTACGGCCCCCACCTTTAACATGGCAAAAATGATAATAAAAAATTCCATTCCGGGAGGTACCATTAAAATGGTTCGGGTTCCCCTAATGATGCCGATCCTTTCAAGTCCAAAAGCCAGCTTATCAGATTCAGCTTCCAGCTGGTTAAATGTCAATTGGCTGTAGAGAACCCGTCCTTTTTTGTCTCTGCCTGCAGGATAAACAACCGCTCTTTTATAGGGGAATTTTTCCTGTATTTTTTTAAGACCCTGTGAAATATTTGTATAGGTTATCATCAAAATTTCTTTTTTTGGTTTATAAATATTTTGTTTAATCAACCCCAAAGGAAGTTCTGAGTTTACTTTTTATCCTAAGCTGTCACTAAATGTCAAAACAAAGAATATGAAATCTCTTATTTTACTTAGTGCCTCGCCGGAAACCCGTGTTTGGGCGAAAAATTGCCCATATACAAGGCGCAAGAAAGTTTGAAACCGGAGTGTACTCCTGTACATGAGGCCCGATCTTATAACTTGGCAAACTTTTGCAGCAACGCAGTAGATGGGTGAGTTTTCGTTCAAACACTACTTATTTAAAAACTCTTCAATAAGTCGGCTTGTCTCTCTTGGCTTATCTTCAAACAGGTAATGCCCTGCATCATGAAAAACATGGGCTGTAGCATTGGGGAACCGTACCATGAATTCATTAAAAAATGCCAGATCAAAGACAAAATCCTTTGCCCCCCATAAAAATAATAATGATTCCGGAGCAAGATGTTTCAAATTCTGGTCCACATGCTTGACAATGGAATAGCTTTTATCTTTTGATCCCAGAGGTATGTCCTGGACAAATTTTAAAGTTGCAATTCTATTTGCCCAAGAATTATAAGGTTCCACAAGCCCTTTTTTCACCTTAGGAGTTAATCTTGTTTTACTGCCAAAATAAAGCGCCCCATAAGCAAACACGTTCAATCCAAGTACAGCTGGAATTGCAAAAAAACGTATATATTTAATAAGCCACAGGCTCAAAGGAAATCGCTTTTCCTTTGGCAGAAAAAATCCTGAAGTATTGGTAATAATGATCTTATCGATTCTATCAAGGTGATCAATAGCCCAGGCAAGACCTATCATACCGCCCCAGTCATGGAGAACGAGATTGATTTTTTCATTGATATCCAATCGAGTGATCAGAGTATCAAGATCTTTTATTCTGGATTCAAGGGTGTATTTATATGTTTTCGTATCGGGTTTGTCTGAAAATCCGCATCCGATATGATCAGGGGCAATGGTCCGAAAATCCTTGGAAAGGCTTTTAATTAGGTGCCTGTAATAAAAGGACCAGCTAGGATTGCCGTGAACCATCAGAACAGGTTTTCCTTCTCCCTTGTCAATATAGTGAAGATCGTGCCCGTTAATATTCATAAACCTGGATTCAAAAGGATAAAGATCTTTAAAACCTTCAGAAGAGGTCAGTTTATTATTAATCAGTTTTTCTACCATTCAACACCTAAAATATAACAGTTCAGTCCTGATCCCACACCGATAAAGGCCACAAAATCCTCTGGTTGCAAAAATCCTCTTTCATCTGCGATAGCAGCGGTAAGGGGAAGTGAAACCGATCCCATATTACCAAGAAAAGGAAAGGTGCAAAAATCTTTTTTTATATCCTGGTTTAAGACCTGGTAAAATCTCTGATGGTGTGCAGCCCCAACCTGGTGTCCGATAAATTTATCCGGCTTGTCTTCTGAGAAATTTAACTCTTTTCTAAATTGGTCAAAGGTTTTTTTGGCAAGCACAAGACCGTTTTCAAGAACTTCCTGGGCCTGGGTTCGCATGATGACTTTAGAATGGGTAGGCATTCCTTTTTGTTCAAATCCCCAATGGCAGATTTTGTAATGCTCAATGGCATTTTTTACCACTCCGCCTTTAAGGGCGTGCCTTGGGTTATCAGGATTGCCAATGGTTCCATTGGTTAACAAAACAGCTGCCGCCCCTGAGCCGCCGGTCATAGTAGCAATAGCCTCTTTATAAAATTCAACGCTTTTATTGGTGTTGATCTCATCAATGGTTGAATCAACAATCTGCCGTGCTGTTTCGCAGGAAACCACAAGCCCTGCATTAATATTCCCCAGTTCTATTTCATTAGCCACCTGGACTATCCCTGTTATCATTCCTAAACAGGCACTTTTAACATCGTAAATATGAGCATTTTCACCAATATTCAACTGGTCAGCCACAGAACAGGAAGTGGCAGGTTCAAACCCATCCTGGCAGACCCCGCAATATACCAGAGCCCCGATCTGATCTGCTGCAATATTGGCTTCGTCTAACGCTCTTTGTCCTGCAATGGCTGCATGGTCAGAAAGGAGATGGTCGTGATCCCAATACCGTCTTTCTTTTATACCGGTTAAAACTTCAAGCTGACCTGGGCCAAACCCCACTGCCTCATAAAAAGGAGCCAGCCTGTCTTCAAGTTCTGTTGTTGTGACAATATGGGGGGCAAGTTCATATCCAAACGATTCAATAAATACCCTAGAATATTTCATTGTTTTCTCCAAAAAGAGTCCAAGTCGGTTTTTGTAAGGCCACAAAGTCTCATCCCCATATTTTTGTACAGGACAATTCTCAACTCATCGGAAAACATGTGAGCATCTGCTATCACATATGGTTCCGGGCCATATCCCATCTCTTTAATTTCTATTTCGTACCGGGCTTTTTTTGTGTCTGGTGTCACAGGACCCCGGCATTTTAAATCACTTTCATTATTTGGAATAACATCATAGAATACATCATCCCGATCGATTACCCATCCCATTCTCTGGGTGAATATTCGCAAGGCATGGGCACAGCATTCATACATAAGAGTACCCGGCATGACCCTGTCATCAATAAAATGGCAGGTCAAAAACCAGTCATCCGGGTGAATATCTGCCTGGGCGATGATGGAACCAAGACCAAACCTGCCGCCCTCTGGGTTAAACTCAAGAACCCGGTCAATGAGATGCATCCTTTTGCCGGGAAGTTTTAAATGTTTTCCAAGCTGTATCTGTTCAAAATGTTTTCCAAAGGCCCGGCCAAGGTCTCCTTTTCTCAGGGCCTCAATTTTTTCATCGGAAAAGCTTTCTTTTACCACCGGAACCAGGGAAGAAAATTTAAGACTGGATTCAATTTGTTTTAAGTCTTCAGACTTGAGAATAATACCTCCCGATTTCTCAACCTCTTCCTCCGTAAAAAATCCAGCACAGCCGTCCCGCATGGAAATCAGCAATTTATCTTTAATATATCCCTTATAATGGAAAAAAAACAAATATACATCGCCCTGTTTTAAAAACCGGTCAATTTCAATTACATACTCAATGGTTTCAAGGGGTTCGGGCAGTGTCCTGTGAAAAGTGACTTTGGCATCCAGAAGCCTGTATTTTCTCTTACCCTTGATCATGTGGTCAATGCCCAGCCAGGCACATAAAAAAAGATCTGCCTGCCCAGCTTCTATGGAAATGGAAACAGGAGCCTTCCCCCCGTCCAGGTACCAGGCATCCTCTTTGACATCATGCTGGGTAATAATTTTGCCCGATGTCAGGGACAGCATATCGCCCTGGATATCCATAATCCTGTCCACCAGCATCAATGGTTCATCCGGAAGCCTCACCCTGACAGGATAAGTATCGATAATTTCAAATTCTTTTCCAAGAACATTAGATGCTTTTCCCCGGGCATATTCAAGGCATTGCTCCCTGTTAAGAAAGGGAGGTATTCCAGTGGCAGCCGGGACGGGTTCAGAAGCAATATTAAGGCTGCCCATGTCGGATGAAGAGCCTTTATCTGATGTTTGTATCACGCTGCCTGCAATCCTGTTCAATGCTTCAAATTGTTTTTCAAGCAGGTGCATGTTTTCCTTAGAAAATTCAAGAAATTTCTCATGGGCACTGGATGTGGCAAGGCTGCCTTTGGCAATCAGGCCCGGATCAAGGATCAGGGAATTCTCCTGAGTTTGATTTTCAAAATAAATATCTGTTTTATTTATAAGAGATTCCATGGTTGTGGATCTTTGTTTTATCCTATTTGACCCGATTTCATTAAAAGCTAAATTCTTCTTGATTTTTAAGCGGGTTTTTTCTGAAATCCGGTGTGGATTTGTTTTTAAAATAAATGCTTGTTTTCCCCTGTTTTTCGGGACTGCCTGAATATCTTTGTTATGAGAAAAAGAGTTATTAAAACCAAAATTTTCCTCTTGAAGGTTTTCTTCAAGGATCACATGGGAGCAGGTACCGTCTGTAGTTATAGATGCGACACAGGCCTTTCTCACCGATTTTGGGTCCTGCAGATTCCAGTAGACAGGCATATCTGAAAAACTAAATAATATATTATCCAGTTTTTTAAAACCAACAGCCTCTTTTTTATTTGAAGGCAGTTTTTTATTATTAAGACAAAGCGCAGCTTTGATGACGGAAAACAAGCCTGAAGCACCCTGGGTGTTTCCAATGACAGAGGTTGTTGCTGTGACATGGCAGGGATAGCTGCCCGGATCTTTTGATAAAAGTTTGTTTAACACCCTGACTTCGGTTGTATTATCTTTTTTTATTCCGGTAAAACTTGCTTCATAAAGACCGATTTCCCTTAACGATGTTTTTGAATCCTTAAGGGCATTGGTAAGGGAATTTGTATACAGGCTTTGTGACAAAGTTGCGTCAAACCCTGTTTCACCCGGGATTGAACCACCACTGGCACCTGCAACACCCGTGATGACGCCATAGATCCGGTCTTTGTCCGAAATGGCCTGATCCAGTCGTTTTAAAACCAGGGCTGCAGCCCCCTCGGAAGGCAGGATAGTTTCATTATGGGGTCTTATTGTATCATTAAGCACAAACTGCCGAATATCCCCTGCAAGATCTACACTGCCGCAGATAAAAACGTCTGTTTCATTGGCGCTTAATGAATGGACAGCCGTCTCAATAGCCTTGATTCCAGACGCATTTTCTGCAGAAATTGTAAAACAGGGCCCTCCAAGTTTGAATTCCCTGGCTAGGCGCGAGGCCACAATCCCGCCAAGAGCACCCAAAGTCCGGTTAAAGGTTAATGGCGGAGAAATGGAATCTTTCAGATCTTCATCAAGGTGATTGATTTTCCAGCGAAGATAAAAATCTGTGGCACCATAATCAAATTCAATCCCGATGGCGCATCCGATATGTATCCTGTCGGCTTCCTGTGCCGATGGTCTGGGGTCGATCTTTGCGTCTTCCAACGCTCCTTTGGCTGCTTTAAGAAGAAGAATATGCTGGGGCAGAATATCTTCCATCTGATTGGGAGGAATATGGAATTCGCCAAATAAAATGGAAAACTGGTCCAGATAAAGGCCGGGTTTTCCCTGAAAAACACTTGAAGCCTTTCTTTTCCACCTTAATCCGGGAAGATCCGGCTTTATGCGTGCTGAATCAAATACAAGCTTCCTAAATCGGGACAAAGAGTCGCAATCCTTTGCAATGGTTTCCATGCCTACAATGGCACAGGGGACCCTTTTTAATATTTCTTTTTTATCTATAACCGTTTGTTTAGATTTTTTAATGATATGGCGACTTGAGTTGGATTTAAATTCTTCAATCAGAAGATGGGCATTAATTCCACCAAAACCAAAAGCACTGACCCCGGCTTTTCTAGTTGATTTAGCAGATACAGGTTCCCAGGTCTCAACCCGGGTCTGAACCTTGATGTTACTATCATTTAAAGGGCTCTTGCTGGACGGGGCTTCATAATTCAATGACGGTGGCAAAAATCCCTGGTTCATTGAAAGAATGGTTTTTATGAATCCTGCTGCACCTGCCGAGGTTAAAAGGTGCCCAATCATTGATTTGACCGATCCTATGGAAAGGGGTTTATCAGGACATTCAAATGTTTTAAGAAGTGCCTGTATGCTGGATAATTCCACCTGATCCCCCACAGGGGTTCCAGACCCATGGCATTCCATATACTGGATATCTTTAGGAGACCATGATGCTTGATCATAGGCCTGGATCATGGCGCGAACCTGGCCTTCCTTTGCCGGGCCCACAAGGGTTCCTTCAATGTCGTTGGATACCCCTATACCTGTAATGACGGCATGAATTTTGTCACCAGCGTTTACTGCGTCTTCAAGTCTTTTTAAAACAACGATCCCGGTTCCTTCTCCCACCACAAGGCCATCGGCATTTTTATCAAAGGGGGAACACCTGCCCGTAGGAGACAAGGCGTGCAGCTGTGTAAACCCGATCTGGGTATACAGTGAATCCGGTCTTGAAACCCCGCCGGCCACCATGATATCCGCCTTTTTTAAATGGAGATGTTCACAGGCAAGCTTGATGGAATATAAAGACGAGGCACAGGCCGCATCAAGGGTAAAGCTTCCACCCTGAAAGCCCATGGCCCTTGCAAGAATAGAAGCAGGAAGCGATACAACACCGCTGCTTAAAAAATCTTTGGGAACAAGCCCTTTATCATCCCTGGTGCCATTACAAAGAACCTGCCAGGAAACCTGTGAAGAAGCGTCCGTTGGAAGAGCGATGGCCGCTAAAATCACACCGGTTCGTTTTTTATCTTCATTTGTATGGGAACACTGAAGGAAAGCATCGCGGCCTGCATGTAGAACAAGTTGATGCAATGGATCAAGATTAGATAAAAGGTCTTTATCCAAAAGAAAATCTAATGGATCAAAATAAAAATTTTCAATAAGGCCTGCTTTATTGGAAACTGCTTTATCATGGATATTTTGCCGGGAAATGAAATCTTTTACAGGTCCTATCCATCGATGATCCGGCACAGTGATAATACAATTTTTTTTATGGATAATATTGTAAAGGAATTGCCTGTTATTCAGGGCCTGGGGAAATACTCCAGCCATACCGACTACAGCTATCTTACCTTTTTTTTTTACTGCACGCCTTTTCATAGAGCAGTAATAATTTAGAATCAGGACAATTTCAAGCAGGGTGTGTAATATTTGTGTAAAATGTAAGTTTCAGGTGTAAATAAGGAAAAAACCTTGTACAACGGATTTCAACAAAAGCCAGTAAGTTATTCCAGCAAATATTGCGGCTGCTAATTTATCAAAGATATTTTCTCTTCTTTTTTCATTATATCCAAATATCCAGCCTAAAAAAATACCGGCAATCAATCCACCGCCATGACCCCAATTATTAATGTTAGGCATGAGAAAACCGATAAGAATAAGGGTGACAACCCAGCCTAAGGTCTGTTTATACACAAGCCGCCCCCATTCCCCGCCCCTGGATTTGCCGAAAAAAAGGCTCGCCCCGATCAGTCCGCAAAGGCCTGATGAAGCACCAATGGTAAGATACACATTGCCAAAATATGACAATAAGAATCCTGCGATCCCTGTAAGCGTATAAATTGAAAACATTCGATACAGGCCAAATTCTTTCATCACTAAAGGAGCAAGGGTTTTCAAAGCCATCATATTAAACAGTATATGAAGAAGTCCTCCGTGTAACCAGTTGGCAGTAATCAGAGACCACCAGGCTTCAAATTTAACAATGGGAAATCTGCCGGATGCGCCAAGAAAATTTAATACATCCATTGATGGTGTAAAAGCATAAAACGGATTAAAGGACAAAATCATATTTTTGCCGCTGTAAACCAGGCTGATAAAAAACATGATAACATTAGTATAAATCATTGCATTCATTACAAAAGAGGGAGTGAGAAATGAATGGGTATTTTTATATTGTGTCATCATTGTCCGGATTTATAAGTTGTATGTTTGTTAAAGTCAATATCGTCTGAAAATTATGACTTGAAAATAACCAGTAATAGAGTAAAATCAACTTTTATAATTGAATTGAGAGGCATTGATATGAGTTTGGTTTCCATTTTTAGTCTGGCCATTGCATTATTTGTTCTTGCTGCAACACCGGGCCCCGGAGTATTTGCCACCATTTCACGATCCCTTGCTTCAGGATTTATTCCTTCCCTTTCAGTGATTGCAGGGATTGTAACCGGTGATATTATTTTTCTTTTATTTGCCATCATGGGAATGTCTTTCATTGCCCAGGCAATGGGCAATTTCTTTATAGTGGTCAAGATCATTGGTGCGGCATACCTGATTTTTCTTGGAATTAAAATATGGAAATCCAAACCGGTTCCGGTTCAACAGGTAAAGAGGGGAACAAAAAATAAATATGGTAATTATTTAAGTGGTCTTGTTATCACCTTATCAAATCCTAAAGTAATATTGTTTTATTGTGGTTTTCTCCCAAGTTTCTTGGAGTTGTCGCACCTTGGCAGCATTGATATCTGTATTGTTGCATTCACTATTTCTATTGTTTTATCAAGTGTTTTGACTTTTTATGCATACCTTGCCAACCGTGCAAGAATGTTTTTTTCCAGTCCGCATTCTGTTAAACGACTAAACAGGACTGCGGGCATAGTCATGATTGCTACTGGTGTGGCCATAGCTGCAAAATCATAATCTTATCTCTCTAAAGGAAAATTCTATGACCTTATTTAACCCCAAAACAGAAAACTTTGACCACCTTGATCCAAAATCAAAAAATATAATGAAAAAAACTATTGATTTCTTTGAGAACAGGGGTAAAAAAAAATTGAAATCAGATTATCATGAAAAACTCTGGTATGAAGATTTTATTGAATTTATAAAAGAAAATCAGATTTTTGCAACCCTGCTTACACCTTCAAATTATGCCAAGAAAAACCCTGATGCCAGATGGGATACCAGGAGAATCTGTGATTTTAATGAAATCCTGGGATTTTATAACCTGTCCCACTGGTATACATGGCAGGTTTCTATTTTGGGGCTGGGACCGATCTGGATGAGTCCCAATGAAACTATTAAAAATAAAACTGCTAAATTATTAAAAGATGGCCACATATTTGCCTTTGGCCTGTCTGAGAAAACACATGGTGCAGACCTCTATTCTTCTGATATGTCTTTAACCCCTCTGGCCAAAGGACAATATGTGGCTGACGGAGGAAAATATTATATTGGTAACGCAAATATAGCCGGTATTGTTTCCACTTTTGGAAAAAATACTGAAACAGATGAGTATGTCTTTTTTGCGGTAAATCCTGAACATGAAAACTATGATCTTGTCCAGAATGTGGTGGACTGGGAAGGATATGTGGCTGAATATGCTTTAAATGGATATCCCATTGTTGAAGACGACATTCTTTCAACAGGACAGGATGCCTGGGATTCGGCATTGAACACCATTAATATTGGAAAATTCAACCTTGGCTGGGCATCAATCGGTATCTGTACCCATGCCTTTTATGAAGGTCTGAACCATGCAGCCGGCAGAAACCTTTATGGCAAATGGGTCACGGATTTTCCCCACATAAAACAGATGTTTGTTGATGCATATTCACGTCTTGTTGCAATGAAGTTGTTTTCCCAGCGTGCTTCAGACTACTTTAGAAGTGCTTCCAAGGATGATCGTCGATATCTTTTGTATAACCCAATGGTTAAAATGAAGGTTCCAAGCCAGGGAGAGACAGTCATCAACCTATTATGGGATGTGATTGCTGCAAGAGGCTTTGAAAAAGATGCCTATTTTGAAATGGCAGCAACCGATATCAGGGCTCTTCCAAAACTGGAAGGAACTATTCATATTAATATGGCACTGATTATTAAGTTCATGGCAAACTTCTTTTTCAACCCTGGTGAATTCCCTGAAATTGGTAAAAGAGACGATGCCGTCTGTGATGAATTCTTATTTAACCAGGGACTCACAAAGGGCCTTGGGAAAATTCAGTTTCATGATTTTAATATTGCCTATGGCAGCATCGACCTGCCAAATATCAATATTTTCAAAGAACAGATAAACGTACTACAAGAAATGCTCTTAAAGGCAACTCCTGATAAAAACCAGGCCAAAAACATGGATTTTTTATTGTATCTTGGTGAAATGTTCACCCTGGTAGCCTACGGCCAGCTTATCATTGAAAAATTTAATATGGATCAATTTGAAGAAGATCTACTGGAACAAATCTTTGACTTTATGATCAGGGATTTTTCAGAGTATGCATTAAAACTATATTCAAAAACAGATACAAAAAAAATCCAGATGGACTATTGCCAGAAAATGATTAAAAAACCGGTAACCGACATAGAAAGATTTTCAAGAATCTGGGAAAATCATGTTATTTCTTTAAAAGATTCCTATGAAATGAATCCTTGATCGATTAAAAGCCAAAAAAAATTATTCTTTTTCAAATGTTGAAAAGAGTGACTATTCCAGCTTAAATGAGACTTTTAATTTGGTACGATAACCAACAATTCTGTTATCCTCCAGCCGCATATCCATCTTGACAACCTCGGCTACCCGCATATCGCGAACTGATTTGTCAACGGCTGCAACAGCAACCTTGGCTGCATCTTCCCAGGAAGTTTCAGAAAATCCTACCACCTCAACTATTTTGTAAACACTTTCTTCCATGACAATCTCCTTTCAAAGGTTAAAAAAAGTTGTAATTATTCAGCTCTTACGCTTGAAACCGCCCTGTCTGATGGAAATTTTTTTCGAGGTTATTTGCTTAACCTCCTGCAAATATCCATCAGACAGGGCTTTGGAGATAACTTTTTTTAAAGGGCTGAACAATTACAAAAAGTTTTAGAAATAAGTTTGGTACAATTTTAAATTTGCGTTGAAAGTTATTGGGTCAGTTGGTTAATGATACAGTGATCCAATCAGTTTGCATAGTAATTTTTATAGAAAATAAAATATTTTTGTAAAATTGTACATATATACTTACATTACCTACAAGCTATGAAGAAATTCCATATCTTTAACCTGGGTATTTTTTGTTCCAATAATCAAAACTTCTATTTTATTATTCTCATTTTTCTTAAAATAAAGACGACCACTATATGCAAACAAGATTTCAAAACAAGGTGTTTTATGCTTTTTACCGGAAAAAACTTTTCTCTTTATAATGCTCCCATCTGAATTTTGATCTAACAAGAGAACACATTCTTCCACCTTTATTTTCTGATCATCATTTAAAGATAAATACCCTGAAATCGCCTTTCTGTTCATTTCAATATTTTTGTAAAGTACTGCAAAGTGTTTAACAATAAAATCAAATTCTTTTCTTTTGTTGTTAGAACTTTTCCTTCTTTCATATTTTTTTATTTTCGTTTTAAGTTTATTGATCTTTTTATCGTTTTCATATTTTAACTCATTAAATGAATTGAGCTGGGCTTCAAGGGAAACCATTTCGTCAAACATTTTTTCTTCATTTATCTTTAATTTTTTTTTGTCTTCCTTAAATCCGACTTTTAAGGATTTGATAGTTCCAAGCAAATTGCGACGTTCTTTTTTCATGTTTTCCAGAAGCGTCTTATTTGATAGTTCCTCTTTTTGCAGATCATCGATCAAACTAATTTGTATTTTATTATTTTCTTTTTCGTTTAAACTGCCAATTTTATAAAAAACTAAAAAAATCAATATGGCAAAACTGAAATATGCAATCAAAATTAAATTGGCAATCCTGGAGCCATGACTAAGGTTAATCTTAACGTTAAACATCAGCCCTGCATTTAAGATTTCAAAATTACGTTTGGCTGTCTTGTCAATATTTTCTTTTTTTTGAAAATTTTTCATAAAGACATCAGCATTTATAAAATCAGCATAAAGCAGTTTTCCCTTCTGAGTGGTGATAATGACATTGAGATCAAGACCCATATATTTAACCAGATTGTCTGTTTTGAAAAATGTGTGTATATTCTTGAATAAATGTTCTTCAATCGTAATAAATCCTTCTAAAAGATTTGATGTCTCCCCAATTGAAATATCTTCAATTTTTTTTAAATAATTTTGATTTAAATATTTTTGAGCAAAATTCAATGTGGTAATATATAAAACTGGTGTAAATACCAGACAGAATATTACCGTTTTTAATGGGAAATACCTCATTTTTACTTCCGAATTATTTTAAAACTGTCATAATAACTTTAAATGCTATCTTAAAACTCATTAATTATCAAGGTATTAGAAGACCCCAAATCCATCATCAAATTTTCATTTGCTGGCTGGCCATGGGGTTGTGTACTATCCCTCTGGCCATCAGCAAGGTGCCAGAAGCAAGGCGACAAGGAGTGACGAGTGAGGCGTATAAGTCATACTCCGCAGGGAGGAACGACCGCAGTCAACGTAGCAGGTGGTATCTTGATGGTGGATCAGGGAGACTTGTCACCTAATCCCTTTCCGATTACCTGATTTTAATTACCTTGAAAAATCAGATCAATTCTCCTATATTATTTTTGCTCTTTTAGTATTGTTTAAAAGACAAGATAATATATGAGCATTGGATTTAAAATCCATCTAAATTATTTGGAGGACGCAATGAAAGCCAGTATGAAATTCTTTTTTATCTTTATTGTTTTTTGTTTTACTCTCAGCTGTCAATCTGAACAGGAAAAAAAAGAAGCTTTTTTTAACAGCGCAGACAAATACTATGCACAAAAAGAATATAAAAAGGCTGAGATTGAACTTAAAAATGCAATCAAAATTGACCCTAAATATATTCAAGCCAATTACCTATTAGCCGAAACCATGGTAAAACTAGGAAATTTAAAGGGAGCCTTTGGACAGTATTCCAAAGTAGTTCAAATAGATCCGGATAATCATAATGCACAATTAAAACTGGCTGAATTCCTATTCCTTGGCAAGCAAATCGATTCTGCCATGGAAAAAATTGTAAATATTCTTGAAAAAGAACCTAAAAATATAACGGCCTTGCATCTCAAAGCCCAAATATATCTTGTGAAAAAAAATTACGATCAAGCAGGACCCATTTATGAACAAATTTTAAATAGTGACGTAAACAACATTGGAGCCTTGCAGAACCTGGCAAAAATTAAAGAAATTGAGGGCAAGTCTGATGAAGCAGAAAATCTTTTATTAAGAGCCATCAAAATTGACGGGCAGAATTTAAATTTATATTCTGTCTTAGCCGGATTTTACAGTAAACACAAAGCATTCAAAAAAGTAGAATCTCTACTTCAAGAAGCAATAGCAAAAAACCCCACAAATGAACTGGCGTATATTCTTCTGGCAGGATATTATTTTAGTCAAAAAAAATATGACCAGGCTGAAAAACTATATCAGGAAGCAATTAATACTGGGAATAATGCGGCAAAATCCTATATGGTCCTGGCAAATTTTTATAATCGAATCAAAGAGGTGGAAAAAGCTTTGGATTCCTATCAAAAAGCTTCTGCCCTGGAACCTGAAAATTTATCAATCAAAAACACTATAGCAAGATTTTATTTTATTCAAAAAGATTTTGACACAGCCAATACACTTGTTGATCAGATTCTTTCCAAAAGACCGGAATACAATCTGTCACAATTACTTAAAGCTGAAATCCTGCTTTCAAACAAAAATTTTGATGCAGCTCTGCCTTTAGTTGAATCATTAGAAAAAAATGAACCAAAATCATTTGAGGTTCATTATTTAAAGGGGATCTACTACATCGGCACAAACAAAACTGATCCGGCAAAAGAATCTATTTTAAAATCCATAGAACTAAATCCAAGATTTTTAAAGGCCCGGCTTTTAGCTTCAAACCTCTATCTGTCTGAAAAATCATATGACTTGGCGCAAATTGAAGCAAACCATGTTCTCGATCTTGATCCAAACAACTATAACGCCAGGATAATCAGGGCAAGTGCCTTAATAGGATTGAAGAAACCCGAGCAGGCCAAAAATGATTTTTTAAAACTCATGGAACTTTCACCGAAAAATCCCATTGCTTACTATCGGATGGGACTCTTACAGGGCACCTTAAAAAAATATGATTCCGCCCTTGGATATTTCTATCAAGCATATGAAAAAAATAATTTACTGCTGGACTCATTCTTACAAATTATAAACATCCATGTCTTGAAAAAAGAATTAAAGAAAGCCCATGAATTATGCACAAGGCAATTAAAGATTGTTGAGGGTAACAATAACTCCAAAGCCATTATTCATAATATTCAAGCACGACTTTTTTTAGAACAAAAAAATCCTGAAAAAGCACAACAATTTTTCACCAAGGCTATTAAAACCAATCCACAGCTTGCTGCTCCATATGACGCGCTTGCAAAATTATATTTATCAAACAAAGAAAATAACAAAGCACTGGATCAATATCATTCACTTTTAAAAATAAATCCAGACAATGCCTATGCACATATGATGATTGGGACTATTTATGACAGTGAAAAAAAATATGATGAAGCTGCAAATCACTATAGACAGGCCCTGAAAATAAATCCTGATTATACCCAGGCAGCAAATAATCTTGCATATCATCTTGCAGTTCACACACAAAATTTTGAAGAAGCGCTGGAGCTTGCCCGCAGAGCCAAGGAAAAATTTCCGGAAGATCCTGCTATTGCTGATACATTAGGTTTGGTATATTATCAAAAAGGTCTGTATGGGAATGCTGAGATTCAATTTAAAGATGCTTTGAAAAAGCTGCCTGGCAATGCAGACATTCATTTTCATCTGGGTCGTAACTATGCAAAAAAAGGGGATAATCAGCTATCAAAAAAATCTTTAACCCGCGCCCTTGAGCTTAGTAATGATTTTGACGGCCACAAAGAAGCCAAAAAATTAATCGATGAACTAAATTGATATTTATTAAACCATGAAATTTCAAAATTTTACCTATTCAATTCCCTGGAACCTTTTTTTAATAACCCTGGGAAGCATTATTGCCGGCATCGGTTTAAAAGCCATTGTCATTCCCCACGGAATGATTACAGGTGGGTTTTCCGGTGCGGGAATTCTCGCTTTTTATTATACCAAAATTTTTACACCGGGCATCTGGTATTTTATTTTAAATATCCCTGTCTTTATCTTTGGCTGGATCTTTATCAGCAAGCGCTTTTTATTATACAGTCTCTACGGTGCTGTTATCCTGACCCTTGCCATAGATTTGATTCAGTTTGAAATTCAGGTCAAGGACCTGATGCTGGCTGCCATGGCCGGGGGAACCATCATAGGGGCCGGATCCGGCATTATCTTTCGTTCTCTTGGCTCTGCAGGCGGGAATGATATTATCTCAATTATTTTAAACCAGAAATTCGGTGTGCGCATCGGTACATACAATTTTTCTTTTAATTTTGTATTGTTTTTTTTCAGTTTCGGATTACTGGATACTGATCTGATTCTCTATTCCATGGCCATGAGTTATATCACCTCCCAGGTAATTGAATATTTTATTACCCTGTTTAACCAGAGAAAATTAATCTTTATCATCTCAGATCATTCCAGACAGATCGCTGATGAAATCATGGAAAAACTAAATAGAGGCACTACCTTTTTAAAAGGAGAAGGGGCATACTCTGGAAATAAAAAAGAAATTATCATGACTGTTACCAATACCTTCCAGATCAAAAGAATCGAAGAAATTGCATTTACCATTGATCCTGATGCATTCTTAATTACGGAAAATACTTTTAACGTATTAGGCAAAGGCTTTTCCAAAAGAAAAGTATATTAAATATTACCCCTTTTATTCATAAGTAGTGTGCATTTTAGGATCAAATGCCTCTCTTATACCCTCACCAATAAAAGTGACCGTCATAAGGGTTATGACAAGAGCAGCCACAACTGAAGAAACAATCCACCAGGCCTCCATATTCTGCCAGCCCTGGGATAGCAGTTCCCCCCAGGAGGGTGTGGGTGCAGGTAGCCCGAACCCTAAATAATCAAGTGAGGTCAAAGAAACTATCCCCCCTGAAATGGCAAAAGGAGCATAGGTCACTATCACGGAAATGGTATTAGGGATAATGTGTTTAAAGATAATGCGGGCATGGGATGCGCCAAGAGTCCTAATTGCCAGAACATATTCGCGTTCCTTTTCCTTATATGTCATGGTCCGCATCACCCAGGTAATTCCGATCCACCCGAAAAAAACCATGATTAAAAGTAAAATCATAAAATTGGGTATCACTATGGAGGCAATAATAATAATCACATATAAAAAGGGAATATTACTCCAAATTTCAATAATCCTCTGGAAGATTAAATCAAATTTACCTCCGAAATATCCCATGGAACAGCCAATGGTAATGCCAATAGTGTAATTTAAGAACAAAAGAAAAAAAGAGAAAATAATGGCAGTCCTGAAACCATAGACCAGACGGGCAAGAATATCCCTGCCCACATTGTCAGTACCAAAAAAATGCTTTTCATTAAAGGAAGGGGGAAACGGCGGATATTGATTAACCTTTAAGTCATTCTCATAGGGGTTATAGGGCACAGGAGGCATAATAACTAAATTTGACGTATTTTTATATTTCTTTTTCAAATCTTTGTAATTGGTTTCATATTCATAGTCAAAACCAAACACAGATCCCGGGATCATTCCTGTATAAGTTGGAAAATATAGTTTACCATTAGAATAGACAATTATTGCCCTGGAATTGATAAAGACTTCGGCAAAAAGTGCGACAAAAATCATGACAAGTAAAATAACAAATGACCATAATCCCCTTTTGATGGAACAAAACCGGCGTATTTTTTTTAAACCGGAAGGATTCATAAGGATCATTTAAACCTCACCCTGGGATCGACAAAAGCAACGCAAAGGTCCGATAAAATATTACCCACCATAAACAACAGGGAAGAGATAACAAGTATGCCCATTACCACAGGGTAATCTCGGTCCAGAATTGATTCATATCCCAAAAGTCCCATGCCGTTAATATTGAATACTGTTTCAATCAAAAAAGATCCCATTAAAATAATGGAAATATTATTTCCAAAACTTGTTGCTATGGGGATCAGGCTGTTTTGCATGGCATGATTCAATATGGCTTTTTTAAAAGGAAGGCCTTTAGCTATGGCGGTCCTGACATAATCGGCAGACAGGTTGTCCATCAGGGTGTTTTTCATCAAAAGTGTCATCATAGTAAACGACCCTATGATATAAGAAAATAATGGAAGAATGGTATGCCAGGCAATATCCTTGATTTTTTCAAACAAACTCATCTCTTCAAAAAATTCAGACGTGAGGCCTCCCAGGGGAAACACATCATAATTGGATGAAAACAAAACCAGCATAAGTACCCCTGCCACCCATCCTGGAATGGCATAGCCCATGAAAATAATAATGGAGGTGATATTATCAAATCCGGTTTTATGCCGGACAGCCTTTGCCAGACCAAGGGGAATACAGACCCCGTAAATCATGATCAGGCTTAATATGCCAAAATAAAGAGAAATGGGAATTCTGTCTTTTATCATATCCCAAACCGGGTCATAATAACGCGTGGATTTGCCAAGATCACCCTGCAGTACTTTTGACAGCCAGATAAAATAACTGGTCAATACAGGTTTATCAAATCCATAATATTCTTTTAATTTTTGAATTTGTTCTTCAGAAAGGGGTTGTCCACCGCCCGGTCCGGATACTGTGGATGAAGATGACCCGCCCTGGTTTGTCTGCATGGCCCTTGTCTCAGCAATAATTCTTTCAATGGGGCCTCCTGGCACAAAACGAGTGATGGTAAACACCATAATGGTGATACCGATGAATGTCGGTATCACCAAAAGCAAACGTCTTATGAAATATGCGATCATGACATAATTTTATAAACAGATTCAAGCGCCTGATCAAGATTTTCAGGTTTTGTACCCCCGGCCTGGGCCATATCAGGACGACCGCCGCCACCGCCGCCCACTATTTTAGCTGCGGCTTTTACAATATCGCCTGCCTTAAAATCTTTTGTCAAATCATCAGTAACAATAGAAATCAATAAGGCTTTTCCATTGGATTGGGCACCTAAAAGGATTACTCCGGAACCTATTTTTGTTTTGAATTTATCAGCTAAATCTCTTAACTGGGAAGGGTTTTCAATATCAACTTTTTTTGAAATCACTTTAATCCCATTGATTTTTCTGATGGTTTTATCCATATTTTCAACAGACTTTGAAGCAATTTTTGCCTTTAAGGCTTCAAGTTTTTTTTCAAGGTTTTTCTTATCTTTCAACAAGGCTTCAATCTTTGATACCACATCTTCTTTAGCCCCTTTTAACAGACCTGCAGCTGATTCGATAAGACTTTGTTCTTTTTGGATATAATCCAGCGCTGTTTGACCGGTTGCCGCCTCAATTCTTCTGATACCGGATGCAATCCCCCCTTCTGAAAGGATTTTAAATAGCCCTATATCACCAGATTTCTTTGTATGGGTTCCTCCGCAAAGTTCTTGGGAAAATAACCCTTGTGATACAACCCTTACCACATCCCCGTATTTTTCTTCAAAAAGTGCGGTTGCCCCTTCTTTAACCGCCTCATCAATGTTCATCTCTTTTGTTTCAATTGAATGATTTTCGCGAATCCTTAAATTGACCTGATTTTCTATTTCCTGGATTTCTTGTGCGGAAATTGATGAAAAATGGGTAAAATCGAATCTTAATCTTGTATCTGTCACAAGAGAACCTGATTGTTTTACATGATCTCCCAAAACATTTCGTAAAGCTGAATGCAGAATATGCGTGGCAGAATGGTTTAAAGCAGTATTCTGTCTTTTTACAGGATTAACCTTGAGATCAAATGAATCCCCTTTTTTAGCCTCGCCCTTTTTTACAAAACCTTTATGGATAATGATCCCGGTTGGATCTTTTAAAGTAGCTATAATATTGATGACACAGTTTTTATTTTCAAAGATTCCTGTATCACCTGCCTGACCACCTGATTGTGCATAAAACACTGTGGCATCAGTTACGATTTCTATGGTATCACCTTTTTGGGCTGTTTCAATTTCTTTATTATCTTTAACAATAATAAGTACTTTTGATCTTCCTGTAATATCTTCATATCCTTTAAAAGAGGTTTTCACTCCTTTTGAGGTCAAGGTTTTATAAGCTTCGCTGACTCCTGTGAACTTCCTGGAAGACTTTGACCTTTCTTTCTGTTTGGCCATGGCCCTTTCAAACCCTTCTACATCAAGATCAATACCCATCTCTTTTACATGATCAATAATGATGTCCACAGGAAATCCAAAGGTATCATAGAGTTTAAAAATTACATTTCCAGGAATCATGGAACTCTTTTGCGAGTTTAATTCATCAATTGTGACTTCTAGAAGTTTCATGCCCGTATCCAGAGTTTCAAGAAACTTTTCTTCTTCATTTTTAACTACATTCAAAATAAAGGCTGAAGAATCTTTAAGCTCGGGATAGGCTTCATCCATAATACTAAAAACCACCTGAACCGTCTCATGGAGAAAAGGTTTCACAAGCCCGATACTTCTTCCATACCGGATGGCCCGCCTCATGATACGACGAAGTACATATCCGCGACCTTCATTTGCGGGAATCACTCCGTCACAGATCAAAAAAGCACTTGCCCTTGAATGATCGGCAATGACCTTCATGGCTACTTCAGCCATGTCAGACTCATGACGTTTTTTCCCTGAAAGCTCGCTTACTTTTTCCATGATGGGAACAAACAAATCAGTGTCATAATTTGTTGGAACTCCCTGGAGGACGGAAATCACCCTTTCAAGTCCCAGGCCCGTATCTATACTTGGCTTTGGCAATGGTGTCATATTACCCTGTTCATCTTTTTCAAACTGCATGAAAACAAGGTTCCATAATTCAAGCCACCTGTCACAATCACACCCGACTGCACAATTTTTATCATCACAGCCAAACTCAATACCCCGGTCAATATGAACCTCACTGCACGGTCCGCAAGGCCCTGTATCTCCCATGGACCAAAAATTATCCTCTTCACCCAGCCTTACGATTCTATCCTCTGGAACCCCAACCTGATCACGCCATAGATTATAGGCTTCGTCATCTTCGTGAAATACGGAAACCCAGAGTTTATCCTTGTCAAACCCATACCCGTTTGTGAGAAGATCCCAGCAAAAATCAACGGCTTTTTCCTTAAAATAATCGCCAAAAGAAAAATTGCCAAGCATTTCAAAAAAGGTATGATGCCGTGCCGTATATCCTACATTTTCAAGATCATTATGTTTCCCACCGGCCCTGACACATTTCTGGGCAGTTACGGCAGTTGAATAATCCCTTTTCTCATCTCCTGTGAACACACGTTTGAATTGTACCATTCCGGCATTTACAAACAAAAGAGTTGGATCATCCTGTGGTACAAGAGAAGAAGATCTTACCTGCTGGTGATTGTGTTTTTTAAAATATTCAATAAAAATTTTTCTGGCTTGATTGCCTGTCATGTCACAACTCCTATTTCCTTCGAACACTCATTCAGTAAAATATTATTCTTTGGCTTCTTTTTTTTTATCATTGGTGCCAAGATCTGCAATGCCAAGTTGTTCTCGAACCTTTTGCTCAATTTTTTCAAATATGTCAGGGTTATCAATTAAAAAAACTTTTACATTCTCTCTTCCCTGACCGATTCTTTCGCCTTCAAATGAATACCATGATCCGCTCTTGTCCACAATGTCAAGCTCAACACCCATGTCAAGCAGATCCCCTGTCCGTGAAATACCTTCCCCGTACATGAGATCAAATTCAATATTTTTAAAAGGTGGCGCAAGTTTATTTTTTACGACTTTGACTTTAGTCCTATTACCGATGATTTCCTGGCCTTCTTTTATTGGAGAGGCTCTTCTGATTTCAAGGCGCATGGAAGCATAAAATTTCAAGGCATTTCCACCTGTAGTTGTTTCAGGGTTCCCGTAGACCACACCAATTTTCATCCGAATCTGGTTAATAAAAATAATGGTGGTATTGGTTTTACCAATGGTACCTGCAAGTTTTCTTAAGGCCTGGGACATGAGTCGTGCCTGAAGGCCCATATGGGAATCACCCATTTCTCCTTCAATCTCAGCTCTTGGAACAAGAGCTGCCACAGAGTCCACGACCATAATATCAATGCCACCGCTTCTGACCAGCATATCTGCAATTTCAAGGGCCTGTTCTCCTGTATCAGGCTGTGACACTAAAAGCTCATCACAATCCACTCCAAGACGTTTGGCATAAGACACATCCAGGGCATGCTCGGCATCTATAAAAGCTGCAATGCCGCCATCTTTCTGGGCCTGGGCTACTGCATGGAGTGCCAGTGTTGTCTTTCCCGAAGATTCAGGACCATATATCTCAATCACCCTGCCTCTTGGATATCCACCAACTCCCAGAGCTTTGTCCAGAGCAAGGGAACCTGTTCGAATAACGGGCACAGCTTCAATTGCCCTGCCCCCCAGTTTCATGATAGATCCTTTGCCAAATTGTCTTTCAATCTGGCTCATTGCTGTTTTTACAGCCTTTTCTCTTTCCATAATTTTATCCATCCCTTTTCTCCTAAAATATGCCTGATAAATATATAATCCTTAAAACTCCTGCAGATAAAATACCCGCCATAATATCATCCAGGACTATCCCTGCTCCCCCTGAAAAATTATTTTCAAAATATTTCACAGGCCCAGGTTTCAAAATATCAAAAAACCTGAATATAAAAAATCCTGCGACAATCGTATAGATGTTAACAGGAACAAAGGACATTGTTACAACATATCCCGCAATTTCATCAATAACAATACAGCCTGGATCTTTCTTTCCCATGATCTTTTCAGCCCGGTCAGAAAAATAAATTGCAGCAAGGATTAAACCTGCAATATAAATCCCTGTAAAAGATGCTGGAATTATTAAGAAAACAAGTGCAAAAGGAATTGCTGCAATAGTTCCAAAGGTACCGGGTGCAAAAGGAATTCTACCTGAATAACATCCTGTAGCTATAAACATTATGAATTTTTGATTTAAGATCATTTTGCAGTTCTATATTCTGCATCAGTCCCTGTCAAGTGGGTTTGCATCAGATAAAATTTGGGTATAGACATCTTTTAATGGAATCTTTTTTTCCTTTGCCACCTTTTTTACAACATCATATTCTGGAACAAACCGGATACTATTGTCGGGATTAGTGATTTTTTTTACCTGCAAGTTTCCAAATAAAGTTTCAACAAAGATTTTTTCCCTTAAAAGAAAGGATCGTTCACTTTCATAATGCCTCACACCTATGGATGTGGTCTGGGCCAGTATAATTTCAACAATATTATCCAGGTCCTGTTTTTTGCATATCACTTCAAGTTGAATCCCGGGCCTGTTTTTTTTCATATGAACAGGAATATAACAGACATCAAGCGCTCGGTTTTCAAACAGGATTTCCATTAAAAATCCCAGAACCTCCGGGGTTGTATCATCCACATTTGTTTTGACAACTTGTATGGATTCTTTATGAACACAAGTTTCATTTTTTGTCTTATCGATCAGGGGTTCTCCCAGAATAATGCGCAAAAGATTGGGAATACTTGAACCTGTATCTCTTTTCCCTGAACCATAACCAACCTGGTTCATGATCATTTCCGGCATGCGCCCAAAAGATGAAGCAAGGGTAGAAATAATGGCTGCCCCTGTGGGAGTAACAATTTCTGTTGTTGCATCAGACGATCTTACAGGAATATCCTTTAAAATGGCCAAAGTGGCTGGAACAGGAACAGGTATCTGTCCATGGGCACAGGTCACAAATCCAGACCCCAGAGGAATACTTGACGCATATACTTTTTCAATGCCAAGATATTCCACACAGAGAAAAGAGCCTATAATATCAACAATGGAATCTATGCCGCCGATTTCATGGAAATGAATCGTCTCTATATCTTTACCATGAATATTGGATTCGGCCAGGGCTATTTTCTGAAAGGCAGAAAGACTGTTTTTTTTCACTTTTTCAGGCAGAGGACTGTTCTCAATCAATTGCCTGATTTCATTATAATTTCTTGACGTCCTGCCCTCATCAATGATGTCTACAACAATATCAGTGGCTTTTAAATGGTGCTTGTATACAATGCGCGTCTTTAATTGAAAACCGGTTAAAACATGGGCTAATTTTTCTTTTAACCAATCAAGGGGTACACCAAGATCAATCAGTGCACCAAGAGTCATATCCCCGCCGATACCAGAAAACATATCAACATAGGCAATCATCGAGAAATTTCTCCTGCGGCATGAGCCTTTAAAATCTCAAGTACTAATCTTGCTGCAGCCTCCATATCCTTAATGGCAATAGATTCATTTAAGGTATGAACATCGGTCATGCCCGTTCCAAGAACTCCTGCAATAATTCCTTTACCAAAAAACACATTTGCATCTGCCCCACCGCCGATGGTTTTGCTTTCCAAAGAGATACCAATGTTTTTGGCCGCTTTTCTGGCTAGTTTAATTGCCTTGTGATCTTCGGTAATATTTGTAAGTGTAAAGTCATTTTCAACTATAGCTTCTATTCTGGGGAGGCCTGAACCGTCTTTAAACAGATCTGCTGCAGAGTAAAATGCATTTACAATATTGTCTGTCACCATTTTTAATTTTTCAACATCATGGCTTCTGGCCTCCCCGTGGATTTCAACAAATTCAGGAATAATATTGGTTGCAACTCCCCCTTTAATGGTACCCAGATTACAGGTAGTTTCTTCATCAATCCTGCCTAAATTAAGCCCTGAAATAGCTTTAGATGCGATGGCAATAGCACTGATTCCATTTTCAGGCTCTGCACCTGAGTGGGCGGCTTTCCCAAAAATTTTTAAAATAATCTTGTTTGCGCCAGGGGCTTTTGTAACAATCCCTTCTGTATCTGTTGAATCAAGGATATACCCGAATTTTGAATCCATTAAGGCAAAATCAAAATTCTTTGCTCCAAGAAGGCCTATTTCTTCACAAACAGTAAAAACCAGTTCAACAGGCGGATAATCTATTTTATTTTCAAAGATAACATCCATGACCTCAAGAATAATGGCAAGGGCAGATTTGTCATCCGCACCCAGGATGGTTGTTCCGTCACTTTTAAAAATACCATCCTCAAACTTAACCTTGATACCCTTTCCCGGCCCGACTGTATCCATATGACCTGATAAAAATAAAGGTTCTACATCAACATTTCCTTTAAACTTGGCCACAAGATTGGAGCAATTGCCTTCTACCTTTTCTTTTGCTGCATCATAACAGACACTTGCACCCATTTTTTTCAATATATTTTCAAGGAAAAGGGCAACATCCTTCTCCTGGCGTGAAAGTGAATCAATCTCAACAAGGGTTTTGAATCTTTGGGCCAGCCTCTGTGAATTTATCATTTGTCAATCCTTTGGTTAATCAAGAGTTGTAAAAGCAGTATCATAAAAACAATATGGTGAATCAAAGGAATAATATATACTAAATTTTCTTTATTAATTCTATATTTAATTACTAAGGGTTTCCACCCAAATCCACCATCAAATTTTTGTTTGCCTGCCGGGCCACGGGTTGTGCACTATCCCTGGCCATCAGCAAGGTGCCAGAAGCAAGGCGACAAGAAGTGACGCGTGAGGTGTATAAGTCATACTCCGCAGGGAGGAACGACCGCAGTCAACGCAGCAGGTGGTACCTTGATGGTGGATCAGGGTCCACAGTCCTTATTGACTATCATATAGATCTGAAGTATTAAATTGATATCTTTCATTAAAATAAAGGAGAATCATGTTTCAGACTCAAATTACAAGGATGCTGGGAATAAAGTATCCCATTATCGGCGGTACCATGATGTCGATTTCCAAAGCTGATTTTGTTGCAGGCATATCAAATGCAGGCGGCCTTGGTATTCTTGCTTCGGCCATCTACCAGACAAAAGAAGAGTTTGGGGAAGCAATTGATCGTATAAAGGAACTGACGGATAAACCCTTTGCAGTCAATATCAATCTATTCCCCTCAATGAGACCCATTAACAATGATGACTATGTTGATGTTCTTGTGGAAAAAGGGGTTAAGATTGTCGAAACATCGGGCCACTCCGCCCCAAAAGATTTATGCGCAAGATTTAAAGATGCCGGCATGACCTGGATACATAAATGCGTAGGTATCCGGTATGCAAGAAAAGTTGAAAAAATGGGGGCTGATATTGTCACTGTTGTGGGGTATGAAAATGGAGGCGCTACGGGGAAACTGGATATCGGCACCCTGGTTCTGATTCCTGCAATAAAGGATGCTATTGACCTTCCTGTTATAGGGGGCGGGGGAGTATCTGATGGTAGAGGGGTGGCAGCGGTGATGTCGCTGGGTGCTGAGGCTGTCATAATTGGTACCCGTCTTCTTCTGACAAAGGAATGTCCCATTCATGACAATTTAAAACAGGCGCTTTGCAATGCCAGTGAGCTTGACACTATCCTGATTATGCGATCCATCGGTGCAACACATCGGGTCTGGAATAATGAGGCAGCACAAAAATGCCTGGAGATTGAAAAGGCAAAAGGTGATTTTGAAGAAATCCTTTCTGTTGTAGCAGGAGATAAAGCCAGGTCAATGTATAGTGATGGAGATATCAACCTTGGTGTTATCGCCCTGGGACAGGGGGTTGGACTTATTCATGACATTCCGACAATTAAAGAACTTTTTGACAGAATAATGGGTGAAGCCAGGCAGAGGGTATCCCAGCTGCTTGCATGATAACACTTCAAAAAACACAAAACCAAGGAGAACAAATTGAAATATATCTTAACAACAGAAAAATCAATTGATCTTCAAATCCGATTTAATCGTATCAATCCCTATTCTTTCAACCATTCTGCCCATGCGTTCACGTTTTGAGTTTAGTTTGTAGTAATCAATAACCTTGGCAACCATATTCTTAGCATTTTCAAATGAAAGGTCTTCTACCAGTATGTCAGCCAGCCTTGGTCTTGCCGAACCATTGCCGCCAATCATAAGTGTCCATCCATCTTTAAGTCCATAAAGGGAAATATCCTTGATACAATTTTCAGCACATTGAATTTTGCAGCCGCTGACTCCCATTTTCATCTTACTTGGAAGCACCATCCCATGGTAAACTTTATCTAATTGCATTCCCATTTTAAGGCTGTCTTGTTTGGCAAGACGGCAATACCTTATCCCCGGACAGACCTTAATACTTCTGACACAAAGCCCTGTTGCATGACCGGCATCCATTCCAAGATCATCCCAGATTTCATCAACCTGGTTTTCTTTGATACCTAAAATAGCAATTCTTGCCGCACTTGTAATTTTTAAATCAGACACATTATACTTTTCTGCCACGTCTGCAAGCTTTCTTAGTTGATCAGGGTTTACCATCCCGCAGGGGATATGCGGAGCAATGGCGTAGGTCTGGTTTTCCTTGCCCCTTTGACGAATTACCCCTTTTTCACCATCTTTAAGCATACCTGTCTCCTGTGTTATTTTTCCCCTTTTAAATATTTAAAATTTAACCTTTCCATAATTTATACCATACCATAAAGCCTAAGGACCGCAAAGTTTATAACTTGAACAAAATTGCTTGTCTTTTTGAACCTTAAAGGGAATGTCGGTTAATAAAATCTGGTCATGCATCATGAAAGACTTCCACTTCAAGGGTTTTGGGAGATTTTTGAATATTGACTTTACCTGTTCCACATATTTGTGGAACAGGTCCTTATCCGCCTTGGAAACTATGGACCCCCTTTCCCTGCTTAGCCTTTTAGAATCAAGCTTTGACAACAATTTTTCCACCCTTTCAAGGGGTGTTTTACCCACCGTCAAATACCAGGGGCCTTTTTCCATTTTAACATCAATGATTTCAATGGTTGCTTCAATTGTTTCTATGGCTGATAAATTTTTTCATAAAAGATTTTTTGCAGCGCTTATTCTTAGTTTCATTGTATTTTGAAATGAAAAACAGTAAAATCGATTGACAAATAAGGGTCTTCAGGTGTACTGTTTTTCCTTAATTTGAATGCGGAAGTGCGCGGCTCACTGGTGGGGCCCTCGGACTTCAAATCCGATGTGAGGCGTTAATACCGTCTCGGGTGGGTTCGATTCCCATGCACTTCCGCCATTTTATATACTAAATTCATCTAATTATATCTAAAAATGCAATTTTGGATAAACCAGTCATCTAATTTTTGGGGCCTTGCCCTTTTTTACTTTTTGATAAGAGTATCTTTGCTTTCTTTTTATGCGGGAACCTATTTTCAATGCCTGGTTAAAATGGAAGATACTTTCTAATTTTGTTTGCAAGAGATAGTTTCGTTTCGATTTTCAGATAAAGATCCCCAGATTTCCCCCCACCTTTACCATCTTTACCCATACCCGAAAGGCGAATCTGTTGACCATAGGGTACATTGGGCGGAATTTTCACTACCAGTTTTTTTGATTTCCATCTATGAAAATATGCATATGGGCCGCCCATTTTAGCTATGTCGGGACTAATTTGAATGGTGTCATAAAGATTTTTACCTTTTAGCGAAATCCTTTTACCAGATATATTTTGCAGCAATGCCTGAATGATCCATCCCATTTTGCCCGGGAGGGGAACCTTAAACGAAGATTTCCCAACATCCAGTCTACCAAAGAAAAATCCTTTAAAGGAGAAATCAGAGCCTTTGAATTCAAACACTTTTCCTTTGCTGCCATAAAATTCTTGAGAAATATCATCAAAATTTCTGAATCCAAAAGATTTTGCAAATTCATTAAAAACTGTGTGAATATCTGTTCCGGTAAAAATATCCTGATCTGAATAATTTTTTCGAAAGTGTGTATAAGCGTCGGCAGAATCGTATTGTTGTCTCAGTGAATCGTAATCGCGTCTCTTTTTGGAATCTGACAATACGGCATACGCCTCGTTTATCTGTTTCATTTTGTCAACTGCATCTGGATTATCTTTGTTAGTGTCTGGATGAAATCTAAATGCCAAATCACGATAAGCCACCTTTATCTGTGCCATATCGACATCTTTTGTAACCCCTAATATCTGATAATAATCCTGATTTGCCATATATTTTTACCTTATTCTTTAATTTTTTGTTTTTCCACTTCTTTCTTCAGATGAATTTTCTGCTCTTTATTTCCAATCTTTATTGCAGCGGGATAGACTTTGTTAGAAAAAGATTCCCATCTATCCCTTTGTATCAGCGGAATTGCACCAATAGTATATTCTTCAGGGGTGGATATCTCTGATAAAGATATTAAATATGATTTTACAAACCGTTTTTCATCTCCTGTAATCATCCATGTACCATACTCATCGGCAAAAACGATTTCATCACCAGCTTCCATTGCATCAATGAGCTCATGAAGAATATTAAAACATTTGACTGCTATCTGATGATCGCCCTGGTCGGTTATCCAAGAAGCCCTCTTAAATCTTGAAAAAGACTTCTTATTCCTCCCAAAATCAGCAGGAATCTCACCCCATAAATGGGTATGCCATTTTAAAATCTTATTGGCATATATGTTGGTATTCAGCTCTTGTCATCAGCTCAAACAGTTTTTGATTTGATCATCTTGCTCAATCGTTGTTTTGCACTGCTTCTTCTTTATCCTTCCAATGGCAACAAGTGAATCAGAATATATTGATTGCTGAATATCTTGCTTTTTAAACAACGCCAATGCATGAACAACTGCTAAAAATTCACCAATATTATTAGTTCCATTCTCAAAAGGGCCTTGCTTGAGTATTTCTTTCCCATATTATCCAACCACTGCATCCTTTGAATTTTATAACAGACAATACGAATATCAAAAAATTGAAAGATCTGTAAAGATATATATTCAAACCTGATTAATGAGTCAGGATGGGTAAAATAAGGATTTAAGATTTTTAACCATTACCCCGGACGTATAGATTTAGTCAACACCTCAGTAGAATGCTTGTTTGATCCTTTCTTCAATTATACAATTCTAGCAGAGCATCAATTTCATTCCGTATTTCCATCCTTAAAGGTTCTGGTTCAATAACTTTAGCTTTAGCTCCCCAGCTCATCACCCAGATTTTAATATCATGAATCCCTGCAACTTCAGCTTTAAATATTATTGATCCATCTTCTTGCTTGATGATTTCTTGAGATTCATGCCATTTTTTCTCTTTTATATATTCTGCTGCTTCAGGTGCAAACCAAATTTTTATTTTTGTAGTTTCTCCATGGAACACTCCAAAACTTAATTTTATATAGTCGTCAATATTAAAATTGTCCGGTATCATGAAAGATTTATCGGTAATATCAATACTCTTTATCCGGTCACAGGCAAAAGTCCTCATTTTTTTTCGCATCATGCAGTGACCAATAATATAAAAAGTTCCCTTTGAAAACCAGATATTATATGGTGCCACTCGGCGCTTAGACTTTTTATTTCTACTGATTGCAAAATATGAAATATCAACACATCTGTTTTTTTCTATGGCTTTATTGATTGTATTTAATGTTTTGTTTAATTCCGTATTCCGATGATGTCTATAGGGTTGCTGTCCAATCTTTAAATTTTTTTCAAACTGTTCAAGGAAGGTCATATATCCTTTTGGAAGAGTTGTTTTAATTTTACTGAAAAGAGATTTAAGAGAATCATGAAAAACTGTATTTTTTAAAACATTCAGCAGATCCCTTCCAAAGTAAAGAGCCATAAGTTCAGGCAAGGATAAAGGCATTGATATTTTTTTCCCTGAGTCCAGGATCAACCACACACTTTTCCCGTTTTGTTTTTCATCATAAATCGGAAAACCTGCCAGCTGAAGCGCTTCAAGATCTCGATAAACAGTTCGAGTATGACAACTTATTTTCTCAGCAATGACAGAGACAGATTTGCCTGTTTTTGAAGAAATTAATAGTTGAAGAATTATCCATTGCCGTCCTAATTGCTCACCACGTGCCATATTATGACTCCATATAATGATTATTTAGGGCAATAATTGACAATAAACCATTTTGGACAGAACATTTCAACCTTATTTCAATGCTTTATAAAAATTATTAAAAAAAAGATGGATGCTGTGACCGGATCTGACAAACTATGATGCTATAAAATTTGTAATATCAATCAGAAGGAGGAAAAAAAGTCATGGAAAAAATTATTACAGATTTCTTGGGACAGTTTAAAATAGGCAGAAAACAATCTTTTAAAAATCTTTCAATGTACCCGCTTCTTTCTAATTATCGCATTACATTCAACTACTTCACCTTGGATGAAGCATTGGATAAAAAAACCATTGAGATCCTTGAAGTGGCAAAAGAAGGTTCAGTGCCTGAGCTTAGGGTTGTAAACAAATCATCAAAAATGGTCCTTATTTTAGATGGCGAAGAGCTTGTCGGTGCAAAACAAAACAGGATAGTTAATACAACCATCCTGGTGCCGGCTGATTCCACAATTATTATTCCGGTAAGCTGTGTTGAACAGGGCCGCTGGTCATATAATTCTCCATCTTTTTCAACAGAAGATAGAATGATGTCTTCTAATTTAAGGGCCATGAAATCGCAGCATGTAAATTGTTCAGTACGCGAAGAAGGAAAATTCCAAACTGATCAGGGCGCTCTTTGGAATGAAATTTCAGAAAAAGCGCAGAGGCACGATGCGATTTCACCCAGCATGGCCATGAGCGAAATATACAAAAAGGAAAAATTATTGCTCAAAGAATATATAGATGGTTTCAGAAATTCAGAATCCCAGATTGGAGCCGTATTTATGATTAATGGTAAAGTAACCGGCATGGATTGCTTTGGAAAACCTGGAACTTTCTTATCTGTTTTCAAAAAACTTATTGGCAGCTATGCGCTTGATGCCATTGACTGGTTTAAAGAAGGAAAAGAGTTTAAAGTATTGAAAAGTGAGGTCACAAAGTTTATTAAAGAGGCATCAATAGCCAGTATTGAAACACAGGAATCCGTTGGCGAGGGTATAGACTGCCGCCTTGAGACTAAAAAAATTACTGGGTTCTCTCTGTGTCACGAGGATCAGATTCCCCATATGTCTGTATTTGTTAAAGCTGGAAAAGAAAAATCTAACTCAAGAATGCAGAGATTTTCAAACAGAAGACAATATACGATATGACAAAAATTATAATAACTGGATTCCAGATAATACTGGGCTATTAAAATTTTAGATAAGGAATTCTAAGAGGTGCCCCATGGAAGATAACGATTTTCTTGAAGAAGGTGACAATATATATGGACTCGTTTGTTTTGCTAAAACAAGATGTTGCCAGAGTGCATCTTGTAAAACCTGTATTTGTTTTAACAGACGAACCAGATCTAAAGCGTGATTGATCAAATCAAATTTTGGTAATCATTTTATGTCTTTGCCAATTGAAAATGCATCACCGATCTTATTACCGATACCGTGATAAGTGTTACATGATGGTGCATAAATGATTGGATTAACTTTTTCTATATCCGGCAGTCCATAATCATTCAGCACAGATTCATCTGCCTTAACATCAATAATTTCACCAATAAATTGTGTGTGTAATCCTATCTCAAAAGTGTGAAGAAGTTTGCATTCCAGTATCAAAGGAAATTCTTGAATATAGGGAGCATTAACTAATTCACTTTTAACAGGAGTAAGTCCTGCTTTTTTAAATTTATCCTCGGTTTTACCAGTGGCCATTCCCAAGTAATCAGCCTCTTTAACATATTTTTGAGTTGGAATATTTAAGGTATACGCCTTGCTTTGGATAATACAATGATAACTGTATGTGGCTTTACGCAATGACACAGTTACGCATGGAGGCTTTGAACAGCAGATACCACCCCAGGCAGCTGCCATGGCATTGGCTTTTCCTTCTTCATCATATGTGGCTACTATAAGAACCGGGGCTGGGTAAACTATGGTTTTAGCGCCTATTGATCTTTTCATTATTATATCTCTCCTCTCTCTTTCTGGCTCTCTTCTGAATGTGGCAGGCTTAATGGGATATCAGGGATGCCTGTTTTTAACTATCGAGGTTATAAAACAAATTATAGGATTCAACAAGAAGCTTTTTGCGTGTTTCAAAATCTTTTACAGTTTGAAGTGCACTATAAATTTCAACATACCTTTGCCTTGTTCAGATCGTGTTTTTCAGATTCTTTCTGGACAGTTAAGGGAATGTCGGTTAATAAAAATAGGTCGTGTGTCAAAAAAGACTGCCATTTCAGTGGTTTAGATAAATTTTTAAAGATTGACGTTACCGGTTGTACATATTTGTTCAACAATGCCTCTACGTCCTTGGAAACCTGGGACCCCTTATCCTTGTATACCCTTATAGAGTGCAGCTTTGACAGCAATTTATAGACCCTTTCAAGGGGTGTTTTACCCCCCGTCAACTACCAGGCTCTTTGCCCATTTCCATATCAATGATTTCAAGAAATGGCTTGATAGAAAAAAGATATTAATGTGTCTCAGCTGATAAGCCAACCTATTCCTTGACAACTCACTTTTGCAAAAGTAAATATATCAATAAATTTTACCGGTTTAAAAAAGGAATAGCCCAATTGACTTGCACCAAACAAACAATCACTGAAAAAATCTCAGCTGTTAAAGTCCCATTTGAAAAACTATCTTATGAAGCATTACAAGGTGTTATTGAAGAATTTGTTACCCGGGACGGCACTGACTATGGAGAAATTGAAATCCCGCTGGAAACAAAAATCTCCCAGGTACTTGGGCAGCTTAAATCTGGAAAAGCAGTTATTGTTTTTGACAAGGAATCTGAAACCTGTACTATTTTGAAACATGATAATCCCGGTTTGAAAGGAATTGAAGACTATCCATGAAAATCAAATATAATGCACCTGTCATCCTTACCTATGCTATATTAGCTCTCTGTGTTTTGATATTTTTCAGTAATGGGTTTTTAGCACAGTTTTTTTCTTCTCCGGCTCATATATCATTTTCAAATCCCTATTTTTATCTGAGATTATTTTCTTATATTGCAGGTCATGGCAGTTGGACTCATCTCATTGGAAATTTGATGATAATTCTTCTTGTGGGTCCTTTACTTGAAGAGAAATACGGATCAGGCAAGCTTTTAGAAATGATTTTGATTACAGCAATATCCACAGCACTGCTAAACGCCTTTCTATTCACCAACTCCCTTATAGGAGGAAGTGGAATAGCATTTATGCTGATTTTGCTAAGTTCTTTTTCAAATATTAAATCAAGAGAAATACCTTTGACTTTTATAATTATTGCCTTTCTTTTCATTGGCAGTGAAGTGGTTTCAACTCTTAAAGTCGACAGAATTTCACAATTCAGTCACCTTGCCGGAGGCTTTATTGGGGCGGGTTATGGGTTCTTTAGAAGCGGCGGAAGATAGTGTTTTAAAAACCATATAAAGAAAAGGCTTGCTGTCTTATTCTATCAATAGTTTCAGAATCAGGTTTGAATGGTATCTTTGGAACCTTTGGTAAAGGCAGTCTATGGGTTTTAGCAAAAGGAGTGGCCTTAATCCTCATATTGTAAGCCATGACCATGAGAATCTCCAGATTGACTACATCCTCAATATTGTACGCAAGCAAAGTTTCAAGTGCTTTTTCATTTTGATTCTGCTGGTAATCATGCCAGAGCAGGACTGCAAAATAACCGTCAACCCCATCAAGGTTTCCCCTGTCAATTCCCATGGCTTTTTCACATTTCTTTAGTCCTCCTGAGTACCCTAAGGACTTCAAAACATACCTTAAATCTATGTGGGCATGGTTCAAGCTTGTCCTGAAATGTTTTTCAATAAAAGGGACATCAAAGGTTTTACCATTATAAGTTACGATAACATTGTATTTTTCAATATCTTCAATAAAGTCATCCAGATTATGCCCCTGGACATAATATTTGATAGAACTGCCGTCATAAAGCGCAATGGTTGTAATCTCACAGCCCCACATTTGCAAACCTGTTGTCTCGATATCTATATAAGCAGTTGAGCTTCTGAAATCTGCAAAAATGCGCCATTGCTGAGCTGCCGGCATTAAACCGGAAAAGAATTTTGGGTTATTAGATTGAAGATTTTTTTTAGATCCCTCTATGCAATCTGTCATGGTTTCAATTTTTTTTGGCGACAGGTTAATGTGTGAGGTTTTGAAAAAACTAGTCCAGTCAATTATTCCAGAGTTCCACAATTGTCTCTCTGTTTTTTCTCCAATTCCAGGTATGTGTTGAAAAGAATTTTTTAACATGAACTATTTCCCAAATTTTATGTCCTTACCAATTAAAAACGCATCACCCATGCTTATCACCAATACAGCTCGGGGCAGTTTCGGGATAAGATCTGATTTTTATTTTAGATTGCCTGTATTTTCCTGCTTTTGCAAGAATGAAATTTTTAAATCATTTTTCCTTTTAAATACACCTATCCTGATCATGCCTTAATTAAAAATAAAGAGAACAGATTGCCCGCAGAATTAAAAATGAACTTTGTTATGATGTTGTGTTAATCAGAAGGGTTTAAAATACCACCTGCTGCGCTGACTGCGGTTGTTCCTCCCTGCGGAGTATGACTTAGGCCTCTTTCGTCACTCCTTGTGGTCTTGCATCTGCACCTTGCTGATGGCCAGGGATAGTGCACGACACCATAGCCAGACGGCAAATGAAAATTTGATGGTGGATTTGGGTCATATTTCAATCATTGATAGTGATTTTTGGATATGGTATTGTGTAATAAAGAAATTTACCTTTTTTTGGAGGTCCTATGGAAATATCGATTACATTCAAAAACATAGATTCGTCAGATTCGTTAAAATCCCACATCCATAAAAAATTTGATAGATTGGATAAGATGCTTGATAGCCCTGGTGAAGCACATATTGTTTTATCAGTTGAAAAATTACGTAATATCGTTGATATAAACCTGCACTGTGACAAGATCAAAATCCATGCAAAAGAAGAAATTGAAAACAACATGTATTCAGCCATTGATACACTTTCAGACAATGTTAAACTGCAAATAAGAAAGTATAAAGATAAACAGCGGAGACATCTTGCCGGTGACAAACAGAGTATTAAAATCCATCCAGAAGAATTGGATTTGTCTGACAATTGAAAAATTACTATAAAAGACCAGGTATAAAACAAATGAAGCCCGGGTCAGACAAGTCCTTAAGAAAAATATTTAATAAAATTGGTGTTCCTGAAGAAAGCGCGTTCAATCCTGACCCCTTTCAAATTAAGGCCATAGAAGCGATAATGAAATATGATTGTCTGGTAACAGCGCCCACTGGCTCAGGAAAAACCTGGATCGCAGAACAGGTTGCCCAAAAAACAATCCAAAGGCAAGGAAAAGTATGGTACGCAACCCCTTTAAAGGCTTTGACCAATTCCATCCACACCCAGTTTTCAAAACTTTTCGGTAAAGAAAATGTAGGGATTCTCACAGGGGATATCAAGGAGAATCCAGATGCAGCAATTGTTATCGGTACAACAGAGATTTTGAGGAATCAGCTTTACGATGCCATGTATACAGGAGAAAATTTAACCTGTGACCTTATTATTCTGGATGAAGCCCATTTTCTAGGAGATGAGCAGCGCGGGGTGGTATGGGAAGAAATCATGATTTATCTGCCGGTTCGCATTCCTTTGCTCCTGCTTTCAGCCACCATTGGAAATCCTTTTCAAATTGCAAAATGGCTTGAATCCATCAGGGGTAAAAGATGCCAGGTCATCGAGAATTACCACCGCCCCGTTCCCCTTTTCACTCTTTTTATGCACCCTTCAGGAACCCTTTTCCCGTTGATGGAACATTCTAAATCAGACCAGAAAAAAAGACTGCATAAAAAAGTATTTAAATTTACAAATGCCAAAAACAGGCCCTTAATATCACATTCTGGAAAACTTCCCCCATTTGGAGATATCCTTCAAATTCTGGACAGGTACCATTTGCTGCCGGCCATCTTTTTTTTAAAATCAAGAGCAGACTGTGATCAAGCCATAAAATTGTGTAATTCAAGTTTACTATCCAAAAACCCAAAAAAAAAGGCTGCCCTGTACCAGAAGATCAATGAACTGGTATCGGGCAATCCCCACCTTGCAAAACACAAACAGCGATCCTTTCTTGAACAAACCGCCACAGCTTCCCACCACAGCGGCCATCTCCCTGCATGGAAGGTGGTGGTTGAAACCCTTATGGCAGAGGGGCTTTTGGATGCCATGTTTGCAACATCCACAGTGGCGGCCGGGGTTAATTTTCCTGCACGGTCAGTGGTGGTCCTGAATTCCGACCGCTTCAATGGAGTAGAATTCATGGGATTAACCCCCAGTGAATTTCAACAAATGTCAGGCCGGGCCGGAAGAAGAGGCATGGATAACATTGGATTTGCCATTGTTTTACCAGGTAAATTCATGGACTTAAATTATGTTGCAAAAATAATAAATTCCCCTCCCCTGGATATTGAAAGCCAGATTGCTATCAATTTTTCCATGGTACTCAACCTGTTACTCTCCCATACCCCTGACCAGATAAAACTGCTTCTTGAAAAATCTTTTGCATCAAATTTAATCCTGGCTGGGAAAAAAAAGGGGAGAAAAGCAAGGGAGAAATTCGGAGCTGGCCTTGAATTTCTATGGGCTGATTTTTTAGACCACATGGATTTTCTGATTGATGAAAAATTTGTTACTAAACAAGGGACTCTTACAGATGACGGAATCTGGGCCTCAAAACTGAGAATTGATGCTCCGCTGCTGGTTGCCCAGGGTATTCGGAAAAATCTTTTACCTTTGCAAGATCCCCCATTATTGGCTTGTATTATAGGGGCCTTTGTCAATGAAAAGGAATTTACTGATGATCCTTTATACTCCCAGGCATTGCCCAAACGATTAAAAGAAGCCTTTTTAGAAGCAAGAAAAGAACTAAAACCATTTGCAGTTAAACTGCTGGAAAACGGGTTTGATGCCCCCAATCTGTTTATTCAACCAAGCCTTTTGATATATATGTGGGCACACGATGAACCATGGGAAGATATAGTTTCCAGTTCAGATTTTGCAGAAGGAGATCTTGCACGATTGATTTTAAGAACCGGAGATAATCTAAGGCAGATAGCAAAATTAGAAGAGACCTTTCCTGACATCGCCAAAACTGCTAAAGAGGCCATGGGCCTTATATTAAAGGAACCAATTATAACGTTTTAAAAATAATACAAAACAAAAAAGGAGAATATAATGAAACAGATTTTTTCTAAAAATGCCCCTGCCGCCATTGGCCCATACTGCCATGCAATTGTACATAAAGATATGGTTTTTTGCTCAGGCCAGCTTGCCTTCGATCCTGAAACAATGGAACTTGTGGGAACCAATATTGAAGACCAGACAGCCCAGGTAATGAAAAACATTGAGACTGTCTTATCGGAAATAGGCATAGGCCTGAATAAAATTATTAAGGCCACCATATTTTTAGATAACATTGATGATTTCATGGGAATGAATAAAATATATGAATCAAGCCTTGCCGGCCACAAACCTGCAAGATCTACATTTGAAGTAGGAAGATTGCCAAAAGATGCCCTTGTTGAAATTGAGTGCATTGCGATTATTGAATAAGGAGTTTAAAAAATAATGACCCAGGATACAAAAAAAGTAATCTATACCATGGTCAATGTGAGTAAATTTTATGGCCAAAAACAGGTACTAAAAGATATTTACCTGTCCTATTTTTACGGGGCAAAAATAGGAGTGTTAGGATTAAACGGATCTGGTAAAAGTTCTTTGTTAAAAATATTGGCCGGTCTTGATTCCCAATTTTCCGGTGAGACCATTCTATCCAAAGGATTCAGTGTTGGTTATCTTGAACAAGAACCCCTTGTCGACAGCCACAAGACTGTTCGCCAAGTTGTTGAAGAAGGGGTTAAAGAAACTATTGACCTGTTAAATGAATATGAAAAAATTTCACAGGAATTTGCCAACCCCATGGCTGATGATGAAATGGATAAACTTATTGAAAAACAGGGCAGCATTCAGGAAAAACTGGATCACCTGGATGCCTGGGATCTTGATTCCAAACTGCAAATGGCCATGGATGCTCTGCGGTGTCCTGCCGGGGATACCTTGGTAAATGTTATCTCTGGCGGTGAAAAAAGAAGGACAGCCCTTTGCAGGCTATTACTTCAAAAGCCAGATATCCTTTTGCTGGATGAGCCCACAAACCATCTTGATGCTGAATCTGTAAGCTGGCTTGAAGAACATTTAAACCGGTATGAAGGAACTGTTATTGCAGTTACCCATGACCGGTATTTCTTAGACAATGTCGCCGGATGGATACTGGAACTGGATCGTGGTGAAGGGATACCCTGGAAAGGTAACTATTCTTCATGGCTTGACCAGAAACAGCAGAGGCTTTCAAGCGAACAAAAATCAGAATCAAAACGACAGCTGACTCTTAAAAGAGAGCTTGAGTGGATCAATATGTCCCCCAAAGGCAAGAGGTCCAAGTCAAAGGCAAGGATCAAGTCTTATGAAGATCTTCTAAAAAAAGATATACAACAGCAGGAACAGGATCTGGAAATATTCATTCCAGCCGGACCCAGACTTGGGGACAAAGTCATTGTGGCAAAAGGTGTTACCAAAGCATTTGAAAACAAGCTTCTGGTTGAGGATATGAATTTTATCATTCCCCCTGGGGGCATTATTGGCATTGTCGGGCCCAATGGAGCAGGGAAAACAACTCTTTTCAATATGATAACAGGCAAAGAAAAACCAGATGCAGGAACAATTGACCTTGGACAAAGTGTCAAACTTGCCTATGTGGATCAGGAAAGAGAAACCCTTGATCCTGAACGAACAATTTTTGAACTGCTTTCAGACGGAAATGACAAAATGCTTATTGGTGGAAGGCAAATCAACTCAAGGGCATATGTGGCAAAATTTAATTTTTCAGGATCTGACCAGCAAAAAAAAGTTAAAGATATTTCAGGGGGTGAAAGAAACAGAGTACATCTGGCCACCATGCTTAAACAAGAAGCAAATCTCTTGTTATTAGATGAGCCTACCAATGATCTGGATGTCAATACTTTGAGAGCATTGGAAGAAGCTCTGGAAAATTTTGCAGGATGTGCTGTTATTATCAGCCATGACAGATGGTTTTTGGATAGAATAGCAACCCATATACTGGCATTTGAGGGAGACAGCCAAACCCTGTTTTTTGAAGGATCATATTCTGATTATGAGAAAGACAGAAAAAAAAGGCTGGGGATTAAAGCAGATCAACCAACCCGGATAAAATACAGGCAACTGACCAGATGACCCGAATCACAAGGTTAATTTGAAAGCCTGTCTATTAGATAAAGGGGTTGCACAAATCCATATTGCAGTTTTTCTATTTGGATTTGCAGGACTTTTTGGCAAATTTTTGTCCTGCAGCCCCCTTTATATTGTACTTGGAAGAACCTTTTTTGCATCCATTGCACTTTTTTTCTTTGCACATCTTTTTTCAAAGACCAAATTGTTTGTCTTTGAAAAAAAAGAACTTTTCTTTTTTGGTTTGCAGGGAGTCCTTCTGGCAATTCACTGGTGGAGTTTCTTTCTTTCCATTCAGATTTCAAGTGTGGCGATAGGACTTATCACTTTTTCCACATTTCCTTTATTTGTGACTTTTCTGGAACCCTTATTTTTCAAAGAAAAACTTAAATTAGCCGACATATTTATTGCAGGGGCTGTTTTTCTCGGTATAATTCTTGTTATCCCAAATTTTAATTTTTCAGATAATATCACAAAAGGAGGATTTTTAGGAATTATTTCAGGGTTTACCTTTGCTTTTTTATCCCTTGTAAACAGAAGAAATGCGAGAATCTCCGATGCTATTGCCATTGCATTTTACCAAAACCTTTTTGCAAGTATATTTTTGATTTTGCCGATCCTTAGCATTCAAATTGCCTTCCCTCAATTTTCCGATCTTCCCTTTCTCATCTTTTTAGGGATTTTCTGTACTGCCCTTGCCCATACCCTGTTTATAAAATCTTTAATCCATATAAGAGCACAGACAGCAGCAGTCATTGCAGGTCTTGAACCGGTTTACGGGATTGCCTTAGCTTTTTTACTTCTCAACGAAATCCCACAGATAAGAACCCTTATAGGCGGATTCATCATCATCGGAACAACCCTTTTTGCCGGTCGTCAAAGCAATGTGAAATAAATCCTCAGAACTTTAAAACAGGCTCCTTGCCTGATAATGCCATTACCTTAAGAAAGCCTATTATTAATCACCATAAAGGACATGAACCTAATGAAGTTTTGTTTCGCGTCCTTCATTTTTTTCATGGTAAAAAATAAGGAAACGCCTGATTAAAGAAAATCAGGTTCATAGTCATCAGGGTTATAGGGGGTATAAACATCCACCGTGCCATCTGGGTTTTTTTTGACAATAGTCTGATAATAAGAAGAAAACCAGATTCCCAGTTTCAGGCCATTATTGTCAATGATATCACTTCCATATAAATCAGAATCACCATAGGGCGTATCATTTAAATTATATATTTTATTATAAACTTCCTGATGGCTTTCAATTTTATCCCAAAGTCTATCATTAAATTTGTATTTTTTATCAATTCCAACGACAGCGTCAGGCAGGTTGGACCTTCCAGTATAATAATAATTATAGTCCGGCAGAGCCATACGATTTGTATATAATTTTATAACTTCAGGATTGGGTTTTATCCTGGCATACATGTCCATGCAGCCAATGGTTAAAAAAAACCCAGCCAGTATGATGATACTTAATATGATATATATTTTTTTCATGACTAATCTCCTGGAAATTTTTTTTCTATGAATTTTATTGCTGATTCATGGGGTTCATTTCTTACATCTGCCTTGGCAATGGAAAACGCCAGGGCCTTTTCCTTATTTTTTTCAAAAACATGGCACCACATCATACCGGAAATGGCACCAATCCCTGCTGGATTTTTTTCCAACGCCTTTTTAAAGCATTCTTTGGCTTTTCCATATACTTTGTTTTTATAAAAGGCCCATCCTTTCATATCATGGGTAAGGTAGGACATTGGAGCCTCAATTACAGCTTTTTCAAACCATTCAAGGTCAAAATCCCCGTTTTTAAATAAAGAAGGATCTATATAATTCAGATAAGTTGCCTCAACTGCATAACCAAGATATTCAAGCCCTTTAATACTGATGTTTTCCTTCCACAATGCTTTTGCCATTTGCTTGTGATCAAGTGGCAGGCCGCAAAGAGCCAGCCATTGGAAAAAACTGCGGCCAAAACCTAGAAAAAAATCAGATGGATCCAGGGAAAATTTAATATTATATTTTTTTTCAAGGTCTGAATCATAAAGTTTCAGAGAAACCTGGAATTTATCTTTTTCTTGCCTGTATCGGCCATAAAGCCAGAATCTTATTTTCTGCTCTTTGGCTTCCAGGTGAATATCTAAACCTTTATTGTCCCTGCAAAAAGCCTGAAAATCAGAAACGCTTTTAAAAATTTTACTCACCCTCCACCCAAACCAGAACTCAGAAAGTTGTGGATGTATGGCCACCATATTGCCGAGTAAAAAATGAATTCCTAACCCTATTCCATTGTATTCCTGGGCTGCATCAGGCTGAAGTGGCAGTACAATCAATTTCGGTCTGGTATCCATATATTAGTCCTTAATTTCTCCTTAATTTAAAAGTTTTGAAATCATTCTACCAAAAATTTCATGGTTTTCAAGAATTACCAAAGCTTTTTAAATTAGTGATTGACAGGAAATCTGAAAGTTTTATGATAAATACCTTTTAATACCGTCCCAGAATTCTTAAATTTTCAGCTTTCTTTTGAAGTCTTTCCACAACAGGTGCAAGATCAGGGTGTTCAATATCAGCTTCAAAGTCCAGATAAAACATGTATTCCCATGGTTTTCCAAGCATGGGACGAGATTCTAATTTGACAAGATTGATCTGATATTCCGAAAACACTTTCATGACCTCAAATAAGGCCCCTGGTTTGTTACCTGTGGAAAAAATAATAGACGTTTTGTTTGCTTTTTTGTGACCCTTGATTTCTTTGGCAATAATGGCAAAACGTGTGTAATTTCTCGGGTTATCTTCAATAGATTCTTCAAGGATATTCATATTAAAAATTTTTGCCGCCATGGTTGAACCAATAGCTGCAGAATGCTTGTCGCCTGAATCCTTGACATGCTTTACTGCACTGGATGTGGCCTTTACAGGGATCAGCTCAATACCGGGATATTGATCCAGGTAATTTTTGCATTGGGAAAAAGCCGGTGGCGGTGCAAGGATTTTTTTAATTTCATTTTTTGAAATATTTTCATGGGCGATTAATGCATGTTTAACCCTTATAGTAATCTCTCCGATAATTTTTAGATCATATTCCTGGAGCAGATCATAGTTCTCATGTATGGACCCGGAAAGAGAATTTTCCAAGGGAATAACACCATATTGGCAGGTTCCGGTTTGAACAGCACTAAAAATATCTTTAAATGTTTTCATGGGAACAGGTGTGATCTCTTCTCCGAAATACCCAAGGCTGGCCTTATGGCTGTAAGCACCATATTCACCGATAAAAGCGGCAGTTTTTGAATCTTTGGCTTCCATATTATTGATCATTTCTGATTTTTTCAAATAATCAAAATCAAGGTGTTTTCCAACAACCGGAGCAATCACATAAATATCCCTGGTCAATTGGCCGAATTGTTCCGGGTAAAGGCTCTGGGGTCCGTCTGAAAGTGCCTGCTCCGGATTATTATGGACTTCAATCATGAGGGCATCCGCCCCTGCTGCCACAGCTGCCCTTGCCATGGGACTTACTTTTTCCCTGATGCCGGTTGCATGGCTTGGATCAATCATAATAGGCAGATGGGTTAATTTTTTTAAAACAGGAATTGCCGAAAGATCCAAAGTATTCCTTGTATATGGCTCAAATGTTCTAATGCCTCTTTCGCATAGAATGACATTGTTATTCCCTTCTGCCATAATATATTCCGCAGACATCAGCCACTCTAAAATAGTAGAGGCAAGTCCCCTTTTCAGCACAACGGGTAATCCCATGCGGCCGACACATTTTAAAAGTTCAAAATTCTGCATGTTACGCGCTCCGATCTGAACCACATCAACATACTTTTTCATCAGGTCTGCCTGGGACACAGATGTCATTTCCGTGACCACTTTAAGCCCTGTCTTTTCCCTTACATCAGCAAGAATTTTAAGCCCTTCTTCCTCCAGTCCCTGGAATGAGTATGGCGATGACCTGGGTTTATATGCACCACCACGGAACAGAACTGCACCATATTTTTTTACCTCTTTTGCAATGGTCATGGCCTGATCATGGCTTTCAACAGCACAGGGTCCTGCCACAATAACAATCCTGTCTCCTCCCACCACAACGTTACCGATTGTAACCTTGGTATCTTCTGATTTAAACTCCCGGCTGGCAAGTTTATAGGAAGATTTAATTTGTATGGCATCAAAAATCCCATCCATTTGTTTAAACTCATCCAGGCTTATTTTGGTTTTACCGATAGTTCCAATTACATTTCTGCCTGCATCCATGATTTCACGTGTAATACACCCTTCATCGGAAAGTATATTTTTAATTTTGTTTTTCTGTTTAATGGTAATTTTGTTTTCCAGTACAAGAATCATTTGTTTTCTCCATGACAAAAATAATTTAAACTCATTTAAAATAAAAAAAGGCTCTGAAAAAAATTTTCCCAGAGCCTTAAAACCTAAAAACCCCGGGTGGTTTGCATGTCCACCCGGGGTTTTATTTAACTATGAAATAAAACGTCACATCGGATGAACGTTTCTAAAAAAGAAACGTCCAAAATTAAATATGCTTATGTGTTTTGTTTTAATCATTTTTTTTTATCCAAAATATTTAAACACCCTACAGAATCTTTTTTTCCCTGTCAATGAGAAAAATCAACCCTGATCCACCATCAAGGTACCACCTGCTGCGTTGACTGCGGTCGTTCCTCCCTGCGGAGTATGACTTATACGCCTCACTCGTCACTCCTTGTCGTCTTGCATCTGGCACCTTGTTGATGGCCAGGGATAGTGCAAAACCCCATGACCAGCAGGTAAATGAAAATTTGATGGTGGATTTGGGTCAATGCCTTCCTTATTTATTCCATCCGCCGATGAGGTGAAGATGAAGATGAAAAATGACCTGTCCGCCTCCTTTTTCAACATTAAACAAAAGCTTATATCCAGACTCATTAACACCCTGTTTTTTTGCCATGTCTTTGGCAATCATGAAAAGTTCTGAAATAATTAGGGACTCTTCTTTCTGCAAATCATTAATGCTTCTGATATGTTTTTTAGGAACAATTAGCAGATGAACCGGAGCTGCAGGATGGATATCCTTGAAAACAACAACATTTTCATCTTCATATAAAAACTCAGTTGGGATTTTTTTATTAACAATTTGACAAAACAGACAATTACCAGACATTAAAAACTCCTTTAACAATTATATTTTTTCAAGTTCTTCCATCAATTTTTCCATTGCAATAGTTGCCTTGTCTTCAAGAAAAATATCAGTAATAGAACTTGTATATTCAGATACACAAGGATTAATTTCAATAATTTTTGCACCATTTGATTTTGCAGTTGTTGGAATCATATTTGCAGGTGCAACCATTCCTGTTGTACCAATCAGAATAAAGCAGTCTGCTTTTTTTGTTTCATTGAATGAATTTGTCCTGGCAGGTTCAGGGATATCCTCTCCAAAAAAAACCACACCTGGTTTTAAAATACCCCCACATTTTTCACATTTTGGGGGCAAAATATTCAAGTCGATTTCCGATATTTTATACTTAGCCCTGCAACTAAGACAGATAATAGTTTTTAAGGAGCCATGAAATTCATGGACAATAATACTTCCTGCATCATAATGCAGGTTATCCACATTCTGAGTAATGACAGCGCTTAACATATTGTTTGCCTCAAGTTCTGCCATGGCATAATGGGCTGCGTTGGGCCTTACTTTACCAAACAGGTCATAAAAAATTTCCCGGATCACTTCCCAGGAATGCTTTGTATGGGTATTAAAATAATGGATATCAAAAATCTGGGGATCATATTTATTCCACAATCCATTTTTCCCTCTGAACGGCGAGATACCGCTTTCCACGGAAATACCTGCACCTGTAAACGCTACACATCTCCTGGATGATTTAATCCTCTGTGCTGCTTTGGCATACATGAAAGATATCTCTCCTTTCTGCTCAACTTATTTCATTTGCGGTCCTTATTCAAATTGGGATCAGAGTAAATCCACTATATCAAAGGTGTTGGTCCACAATTCTGCAATCAATAGTTTATTACGAAGGATATCTCCTCGATCCAGCAAAACCTTCAGACATTCAGAGGATTGGAGTGCTGCCACTAAAAAAGCACAATAGGCTATATTACCTGTTTTTGTTTCAACACCTTCTGATTGTTTGCCCCCTTTTTTCCCATATATCAATTCATAGCCTTTATCACCGGGGAAAATAACCGTCACCTGCCCTGCAACCCCTGCAATAGCACCTGATACAATGGGAATAGATGCCTTTTTGGCTGCCTTTTGCAATTTAAATCTTGTACTTATGGAGTCCAGACAGTCCATAACCACATCACCGTTTTTTATCCGGTCATACAGATTTGATTCATCCACATATTCAGCCAGATGATTTACGATCACGTCGGAGTTAATTGCATTTACCCTGTCTTTTGCAGCTTGTGCCTTGGAAAACCCTATCAGGCCTTCCTCACTTAAAAGTTGACGGTTTAAATTACTGTGTTCAAATACATCGCCGTCAATAAGTGTTAAATTACCGATCCCGATCCTTGCCAGCATCTCACAGACGCAACCGCCCAAACCTCCTAAACCTATGACTACAACCTTTGAGCCACCAAGCGTCTTTTGTTCCCCATGGGAAATTGTATCAAAATTTCTATCATATCGTTCTTCTATTTTTGAGGTTCCCATGTTTTATCCTCCTCCAACGGGAGGGAAAAGCCCTACCCTGTCATTGTGTTTCAACCTGTATTTGCTCTTTTGCATTTTTCCGTTGATGAAAATCAATTTCACAAGCTCTGAAGGAATACCAAGATCCTTCATAAGTTTCTCAACAGTTGTTTCTTCTGCTATTTCAAGCCCTTTACTGTTTTCCGGTTGATATTTGGATAAAGTTACAAACAGTTTTAGATCTATTTTTATCATTATTTTAAGTTTACACTTTCTAATTCTACTGTTATTAACAAGTTACTTTATATTACATAAGTTGATCATTTTGTACATAAATTTAATAAAACGAAAGAATCATGGAAATAAAGAAAAAAGAACCTCTCAAAGCAGAGCAAATGGCCCAAGACCTGGCAACTTTTGCCTTTGACAGAACAGATACAAAAGAGCTTTTGACAAGTATACCGGAAAACAGCAATTTAAACCTGACCACAATTGAATACGAGCTTCAGATTTTAAAAATCCTGAGTGCGGGCTGGGGCATCTCTTTTTTTATTCCAGAAACGGATAAGAACAAAGAAAAGTTAACCAATGTATTCTGGGAGCATATCAGGGAAATGTCAAATAGCATTTCAAATCTTACTCAGACCACTACAGGTCAAAGTATTGATTATTTTGACATCTTAAAAAAACGTCTGAATACCTACCTTGTCAATATGCAGGAAAACGTAGAAGGAACCCAAAATCCAGCCAGTATAATCGGACCGGCATTTGCCGATGCCTGTATTACGAATAGTGAAAATAATGCCATTGCTATTTTAATTGGCACTAAAATGTTTACCCTGACTTTAGCCGCTGTAAAAGAATATTTAAATTCTGGCAATGATTAATCTTTCCAGAATATTTTTTATGTCAGAATTAAATTTTATTTTTTCAACTTTTTTAAGCCCTGAACTACTGAAACAATACCTGTTATGGACCTGCAAAAGGATTTGAAGTTCATTGTTTAAATTCTCATTGTCAAAGTGATGCATAATCCTTGCAAACCATGAAGAATAGGTCTCATATGAATGCCTTGGAAACCCTTGCTGGACAATCTTTGTTTCTATCAAATAAAAAGGACTGTCATTGGGATTTTGTTTTGTATCATCAATGGATTTGCCGGATAATTTGATCCTCTTGATTCTATTTGACCTTCTCAGCCTTAAAAACAATGTCAGCCCCAATGGAAGTATCAGCCAGAGTCCATATTGATTCATCAGTTTCGCCCCTGTTTCATGACGTAACTGGGACAGCTTAAACCCCAGAAAAGAAAAAAAATCACTTATAATTGATGTTTCTACTTTTTGGTTATCCATCTCCAGAAATTGGGGAGGTGTAGTATCAAAATTGATCCACTGCCCGTTGATAAAGGCTTTTGACCAGGCATGGGCATCACGCTGCCTTACAATAAGGTGATTTCCCAGAAGCGAATACTCATGGGCCATATACCCTGTTGCATATCGAGCCGGTATCTTGGCCTTCCTTAAAAGAAGAGTGGTTGCCGTAGCAAAAAATTCACAATGTCCGGATTTTGTGGAATTTAAAAAATTTTGTAATGGTGTTGCCTGATCTTGTTTGCCTTTTAAATCCAGGGAATAGGTATATTCAGTCAAAAAATAATTTCTGATGGTATTTAAAATCTCCTGATCTGAAATCTTATCAAGCGAAAGCTCTTCAATTATTTTTTCAATCCCTGGCAGTTCATTTCCAGGAACCTGCAAATCCATATCAGAAGGGGGAGCATCATATGATAAATTACCTGTATAGGATACAACATACTTTATAAGAGAGGGAATTTTTTCTACTCTGACAGACTGCATTGCATTTTTCTTTAAAGCCAAGGCTTTTATTTCAGATATGGTGAGGACACCTGAAGGCAGGGTTAAAACTGCATTTTCCCTGGAGGATCTAAAATAGGCTGTCATTTTTTTTCTTGGATTTACAAGAGGATTTATCTGCCAGAAGGTTTTATCATGGCCATTTTCAACGGATTTGAACCCATATCCTGAAAACCAGTTTGACTTTGAAAATCCCGTGTAACTTGAAGTATGAAGACGATAGGTTTTGTCCTCAATATAATCTTGAAACCAGACCCGCAAAATAATTTTATCAGATAATTTAAGCCTTCCTATTTCTCCCAGAGCAGTAAAATTCTTAAAAGGATTATCAGCATAATAACCTGCGTAATATTCCATCATCCACTGGTTGATTTTAATTCTTGTAAGTCGAATAGCATTATGCCCGACATACCCTAATAAAATTGTGATAAAAATACAGAACATCCATAAAAAAAAAGAGACCCGCCTTGACCTTACCTGCCATAACCCCCATACAAAAAACAAAACCACGATCACAAAAAACAAGGGTCCTTTTGAATTTGCAGTGGCAGAGGAAAGGATACAAAAAAGACTGTACAGAAAAGAAATGTCAATTTCTTTAGAATCATAGATATCTGCTTTCAGCCTTTTTCTTTGAACAATAAAAAAAGCTCGACTGTCTATGGTTCCATTTACACTAAATTCCTGGGCTGTAATAAGCGGGAAAAAAACCAAAGGAAGCCATTTTAAAATAATCAAAATTGCTTTTTCCGGTTCAAGGGTTAAAGAAATAACAATAATTCCTGCAAAAAAAACCATGCAGACATCAAAGAATTTATTAAAGTCAGATGGCTTAAATACAAATTTAGATTTAACCATGTGGGAAGATTCAAGGATTAAGGCTAAGGCTATTGCAATCCAGATGGTTTGAACCTGCCATCCCCAGAATAAAACAATTGCTCCCAAAAATAATCGAGGTGCTTTCATCCCTTGCCCAACATTTCTAAAATTTGATCACTTTGCACAACTTTGATATGTGCCATGGCAGCCTTATCCTGGAAAATTTTTTCTTCCATTAATAATTTATTTTCTGCCAGAACAATAATAGATATTGGTACTAAAGCCTTTTTAAATAATTGATAAACTTTTTTATGACCCTCATCCCAGCCTAAAAAAATGCAAATTGCACTGGAAATTTTTTTCAAGTCAGCCTCCAGGGTTGGACCAAGGTCAAAAACCTTTTTATTTTCACAGGGCTCAACACAAGCAAGAATCTCAAGCATTTTTTTCGAATGGCCAAGCCCCCTGCCCCAGAAAAAAGAATTAACATTATTCCCTGCAAACATTAAATCAAAGATTGCTTCATGGGTCTTAAGGGGTGTGATATAAGATGATGCAATGCTGACAGCCGACTCAAAAAGTTTTTCATTGCCTGAATTTAAAAACGTATCCAGAATAATTATATGCCTTACAAAATATTCATCCTCAAATTCTTTGATAACAAGTTCCTGGGTTTTGGCAAAACTTCTCCAGTGAACATTTCGAAGAGGGTCACCGGGCCTATAGTTGCGCAATGACATAAATTCATCGGAATTTCCAATGGATGAGGCAAGGCAAATCCCGCCCGGATGATATTGCCTTGTAGATACAAGCTGTGGAGTTTTAAGCTTATATTGTTTTGGCAGAAATAGCATTTTTTGTTTTTTTTTAACTTGATGAACCCGATTAAAAATCCCCAGGGCATCGGGCCTTGCAAAGGTGAAGCCTGAAAAATTAATATATCCTCTGAACCGGGGGACAAACTTAGCAGCCACCCTGATAGTTTCCCCGGCAGGCAAAGCCGGCAATTTTATGGGGGAAAACCTGGCTTTCCTGTTCTTCTCTGTCAACCACAGCCACCTGAAATACAGAGTTTTCCTGTCCCAGGCATTTCTTAAGTGTTCAAAGGGTTCTTTTTTTGATAATAAAAATTTAAGAGGGGGTCTTGGGTCTTGAATTTCCTCATAAAGGATAAGCCCCTTTTGAGTATTTGATGATAAATTCTTAATTTCTATTTCATAAACACTTTTATTTCCAACGGTTGCATATTCAGGAAGGATACGATTGATGGTTACTTTGAGCCTGAACCGAAACAGGCTGTATACAAAGGAAACCAGCATGATAGAAAGGCCAAAAGCCAATACCTGGTAAAGATTTGTTTTTAAAATATTAAACCCTAATATTCCCGACAGAATAACAGCCGTAATTATCATCCCGCCGGCAGGCGTAAAATGCCTCTTGCGCCAATGTCTCAATACATAGAACAAACTATAGGATTTATAGAAAAATCTGTATAGCATAAAAACCTTATACTGGAACGGGAATGGATCTTAAAATATCTTCCACAACAGATTTTGGCGTTACACCGGAAAAACTTGACTGGGGATCCAATACCAGTCTATGGGCAATGACACTGACTGCTATCTCTTGTATATGGTCGGAAGTTATAAAAGACTGGTTGTCAAAAACAGCCAGGGCCTGTGCCGTCTTCATTAATGCAATGGTTGCCCGCGGGCTTGCACCAAGGCTAATTCCAATTTGTTCCCGGGTTTTATTTACTATATCAACCATATAGAGTTTAAGTTCTTTTGCAATAAATACCTGGTTGACCATGAAGCGTAAATCTAGAATTTCTTTTAGGGTAACACATGGGCTTAAGGTATGAATCGGATGCTTTTCCTGCTGCTCAGATAATATTGCCACTTCCTGTTCTCTTGCCACATAACCCAATTTAAGCTGCATGGCAAACCTATCCATCTGGGCTTCTGGAAGGGGATAAGTTCCGCTGGATTCAACTGGATTCTGTGTGGCAATGACAAAAAACATCTTTTCCAAATTTAAAATGGTACCGTCAATACTCACCTGGCCTTCAGCCATGGATTCCAGGAGGGCAGACTGAGTTCTTGGAGATGCCCTGTTGATTTCATCAGCCAGAAGAATATTGGTAAACACTGGCCCGTTATGGAATTTAAACAGTTTCTGGGATGGATCAAAAATTGAAACACCCAGAATATCAGAGGGTAAAAGATCCGGTGTAAACTGAATGCGTTTAAAATCCACATCTATACTTTTGGCCAATGCCTTTGCAAGGGTTGTCTTGCCGGTTCCGGGATTATCTTCTAAAAGGATATGACCACTGCTGGCAAGTCCTGCAAGAATATACCGAATACACTCTTTCTGACCTTTAATAACAATTTCCATATTGGCGGCCAGACGCTTGAAGATCCCATGACCCCATTGATAGTTTAACTCGTCCATATGATTCCCTTTAAACAAGAATAAATTTTTGAATCCTGATTAATTACCATGTTTCAAGTATCCTGTCACTTATCTAATTTCTATCTTATGATTAGTCCGATACCCGTTCAGGTCAGTTTGCCTTGGCCTTTAATGCTTGTAAACTAATACAATAGTCTGGTAAAAATACTGATGGACAAAACAATAAGGGATATAAGAAATCAGGCTTATTTGACTGAAAGCGAAGTATTAAAGCTCAATTTTATAAATGATTCAAGTCACTATATATTTCGAAAATATTACCGATCTGGTTTAAGGTCGCATATTTTTGAAATCCTTGCGGTGGAAGATGTTCTCAAAGAGACTAAAGGAGAAATCATAGACGGAATAAGAATGTTTCCCCGGGCTAAACCTAAAAAAATATTCAGGATATTACGAAATCGATTTAAGAACAAAGAAGCCGTCTTTGAAGAAATTAAAAAATATCATCTTCTATTACAGTTTTTGGGGCCGGACTGTATTGCCCAATCTGAAGAGGTTATTGTTGATTATACTGCAGCAGGAAAAAACCACATTGTTCTTTGCGGCCTTCAGGAATATATTGAAGGCGAAATTCTTGATCCCTGGCGGCAGGGATTATCTTGTGACCGTTTTTTATTGGATATGTTTAAATCTACAACCGGCAGTGGTTCCCAGCTGGAAGAAAAGGTAAAAAACGCCCGGATCAATATTGATACCTTTGTTCAAAGAACCCGGCAGATGATTGCCGGCACAGGGTATATTCCTGATCTTGCCGGTTTAGGCAATCTGATATTAAACCATGAGGGGAATTTGAAACTGGTTGATATCAACAATATCGTTAAAATAAAATTTAACGATATTGTTGCCATAGATGATAAGGGCTATCCTTCCTGTGATGTATCGGTTGAAGTTTTGTCTATTCTTGAAAGGGATATTCTTAAAAAACATATCCAAACGGATGACCCGCTTTACCAATTATTTTTATCACCTGAAAGAAAGATAAAAGTAAAAGCACTTGAAAAAAAATTTTACAAAAGCCTTTAAAATAAATAATATCACCCAAAAGAAATAAACCCTTTAATGTACTTTCCTTAGGATACAAATGAACAATATTAATATTTCCTGCATTCTAAACGATATCCAAAAAAACCATGATCCCTCATTATTTGATTTTGCTGATAATAAGATTGCCAAGACTGTTTTTAAATTCCATAAAAGTTTGCCAGGCTACGAGCCGACACCACTGGTAAATTTATCCTCCCTGGCCAAAAAGCTTGCAATTGCCCATTTGTTTATAAAAGATGAAAGCAAACGCTTTGATTTGAATGCTTTTAAGGTTTTAGGTGCAAGCTATGCAATTGCCAGGGTGCTGGCAAATAAATTAAATCTGGACAAAGATGAAATGATTTTCAATAAAATTTTATCCCGGCAGCCTGAGTTTCAAAATACAACATTTGTAACTGCAACAGATGGGAACCATGGCAGGGCAGTTGCCTGGGTGTCAGAAAAACTGTGTTGTAAAGCTGTTGTGTATTTACCTAAAAATTCTTCCCGGGCCCGGTTAAAAGCCATAAAACAATTTGGAGCTAAAGCCTTTATAACTGATTACAACTATGATGATACAGTCATTTATGCCAATAATATGGCCGAACAAAACAATTGGATTTTATTACAGGACACCTCTTGGGAAGGATATGAGGATGTACCTACCCATATTATGCAGGGATATTTCACACTGGTAACTGAATTTCTTTTTCAGAAACCAAAAATATGGCCGACACATATATTTTTACAGGCCGGGGTTGGATCGCTGGCAGCAGGAGTTTTAGCTGGATTTCAAAATATTTCACAAAAAAACAAACCCAAATTTATTGTAGTCGAACCAAGCGGAGCCCCCTGTCTCTATGAATCCATGAAATTACGCCATGGCAAGCCATATAGAGTTAGAGGAGACCTGCCAACTATTATGGCGGGCCTTGCCTGCGGTGAGCCCAGTATCCTGGGACTAAAGATATTAAAATCAGGGGCCCGAGCCTTTATTAAATGTTCTGACCATGTGGCCAGACGCGGAATGAAAATACTCGGCAATGCCCTGCCCGGAGATGAGTCAATTATTTCAGGAGAATCCGGGGCAGTAACCCTGGGACTTGTATACGAACTGCTTTCAAACAAGCGATTTAGACTAATAAAAAATGAACTTGATATAACAAAAGATGCTAAAATATTATTATTCTCCACGGAGGGAGATACGGACCCTGATTCATATAATAAAATTATCCGGTCTTAAGGGCCCACTCAAAATCCGACTGGGTTCTGTTCTATAAGATTATTTAATCGTGTAGTTGTAAAGTTCCCAAAGAAGTTGGCCGTTTTGGTCACTTGAAAATTTAAAGTTTGCCTCTAAATTAATATCGCCCGTTAAAGATTGATATGTTGCATAAGGTATTGTAAAGGAAAGATCTGATGCTATGGATATTGAATTTGCCGCAGGTGTTATTGTTCCATAATCAGAAAGTTCCCACAGGAGTTTGCCATTCTGATCTCCAAAAAATTTAAAATCTACCCATAGGCTGATATCTCCTGAAGGTGACTTATATATTGCACTAGGAAGTTTAAAAGAAAGATCTGATTTAATAATAATTAAATTTACAGATGATGTTGGTAAAATAATTTTTGACGTCACCTTAAACGTGTTGCTTAAAATCAGCCTGTAACCAGAGCCTGCTGAATCATAACCCATTTTTCCAGGCAGATAAAGTTGCGCATCATCCTTAACTTCAACATATATAGTATATTCCCCTGGGTTGGGAAAAGAGAATGTTTCGCTGGTTGAACCATAAATATTGCCTGATCTCTCGGCCTCGCCTGGAATATGCCAGATAACAGATAAATTATCTCCTTCCGGATCTATTGCAGAAAGGTTTGCAGTGACTTTAAAAGGTTCTGTGACAGTAAAAGTCAGGCTTGTGTCCGGGGGTTTGTTCCAGGTTGGAATTGTTTTTACTTCTATTGAAAAATTTAAAACTGTTTTATTGTCGATAATTCCATATAATTTCCAGGTTCCAGGCATTTTTTTCAAGATTTCAATTCTTTCCAGACCAACGCTCCAGCCCCCATTAGCATTGGTATTTTGAATTGTAGTCCCTCCATAATACAATCCAGAAGGATCTATAGTGACTAAATCAAGATCACCTATGGGGAAATTTTTAAATCCAAAACTAACAAATACATACCCATCATTTGTAGATTCTGTGACATCTGTTATTTTAATTCCAGTATCTGTATAATCATTTTCATCAAGTAAATGAAAATAACTTGACGTTATTTGTGCTTTAGGATTTACAGGAGGTATAGTATAGGCAGGGGGAGCCACATAGTTTTTTAAAGGAGGTCCGTATAACGCTTTTACCGCATTTATATCATCATTTCGCGGGTAATATGTACCAGGATATGGGCCGGCAAATAAAAAGGCGTTAGGATCATCTGAATGCCCTAACCCCAAAAGATGGCCCAATTCGTGAGTAACAACTCTAGTAAACTCCATATTATTAAACTTGTCTGAACCAAAGTCGAACCACATATTTGCGTCGCTGTTCAGCTCTAATGTACCATCCCAGTAAGGCCAGTAGCCGGAAGCAATATAATCATTGTATGACTTGCTGTGTACAGGCCCTGCCTGTCCTGCTGATGTAATCTGGGTCCATGCAATGACAACAAGATTGTCATTGGCATCATTTATATCTTTTTGTGTAATTCCCATGAAATTGAATTTAATACCACATACATTCTCCCATTGGTTAATGGCTTTTTGTATCAGGTCGACAGTCTTAGTATCATCTGAGAACATATATGGAGCGTTCTTAGGATTGTATGCTATGGGCACGATGGCATTTGGCCATCTGCCAAAAGAGCCGCCCATTCCTAAATATTTAAATATGAGATCAGATTGTTTTATTCCAGAACCACACTGCCAGGCATGAGGGTTCTTTTTAATTACGGTATACTCTTTTTTCGAGCCGTTTGCACTTGCCGTGGCTGTGAAAACTGATAGACAAATCAAGCAAATTAATAAAAAACAGAATATTTGTTTCACTGAATTTCAAATCCTCTAATAAGTTAATTTCTGATTCACCATAATTTCTGCCCTTTTCTAATTTATTTGTCAATGTTCATATATTCCAGGGTAAACAGGGCAATCGCATGTTAACAATATTTTGCTCTGCTATCCGCTACAATGATTGTAATTGTCGGCACAGCAACTAGTTCGGGTCAGTTTGCCTTGGATGAGCATTTTGGGACCTGTTGTTACAGGCTCTGGCGGGCGTAACGTTAAGTGGCGGGAAGTGTTTGAGAGAAGCGAGTTTTTCCGCCACAAGTGTAGCCCGACATAGAGCCTGTCAACATGTCCCATCCAGCGAAGGAAATGTAAACTGACCTGAACGGGTATGGAGTAATCATAAAAAAGTTACATACGTTAGCCATGTCAGGGTAAACTATGATGCTTGATTAAAAAAGAGGTGTGGCGTATAAAAACTATGATAAATTATAAAAAGGATAAATAATAACGCTGTGACCTTAAAGGCTGACAATGAAAATTCTGCTTACAAATGACGATGGATATAATGCGCCGGGAATTATAGCATTGTACAAAACTCTTCGACCCCATCACGAAGTAACTCTAATTGCACCTGATAGAGAAAAAAGTGCAGTGGGCCACGGCATAACCCTTAATGAACCCATGAGAATTGACCCTATAAATTTAAATGGAGAAAATCGGGTATATGCTGTTTCAGGAACACCGGCAGATTGTATTAAGCTTGGACTATCTGAAATTTTCACCAGTCCACCTGATCTGGTTATTTCCGGGATTAATCCCGGCAGTAATACAGGGGTTAATATTAATTATTCAGGCACGGTGGGTGCAGCCAGGGAAGCCACGCTCAACGGCATATTAAGTATAGCCGTTTCGATATTTAAAAAAGGAGAAAATCTGGATTTCAAGGGAGTATCCCGGTTTGTTGCAAAGATAGTAGACCAAATTCATGATTACGCCCTGCCCTCTCTGACTTTTTTAAATATTAATGTTCCAGCTGTTCCAATTGATGAAGTCCGTGGTATAAAGATAACCCGGCAGGCATCAACCAATGTATCAAAATATTTTACAAAAAGAACAGATCCCAAAAACCGGAACTATTACTGGTATTCTCGAATTGACAACACGAATGATGAACCGGATACAGATGTCAGTACATTATCCCGAAACTATATTTCAATGACTCCGATTCAATGCGATATCACAGATTATAAAACCCTGAGTGAATTGAAGAATTTATACTTTAACAAAAAATGATGCGGCATTAAAATTATTATCTTAGATTTATGGAATCAATTTGACGAAAAAAGTCATGAATACCTTTTAATGACAATTTATCAGTGCCGGACGGCACTGATAAAATATAAAAAATGAAAGAATACTAAGAGCCGGACAAAATAAAAAATTGTTTAAAATTACTCAACAATTTCTAGAATAACCCTTTTTTGTTCCTTTGCCGATGCACAGGATAAAATCGTTCTCATGGCCTGGGCTGTTCTGCCCTTTTTACCAATAACTTTTCCAAGGTCTTCTTTTGCCACCCTCAATTCCAGCACAAGGGTCTGCTGTGCCTTAATTTCCTGGACATCAACCTGATCTGAATTATCAACCAGTGCCTGAGCAATGTACTTAATCAAGTCTTTCATAACATGTTCTCCTTTTAACCTGTCAGATGGTAGAAGAAAATTTAATATGAACCTCTATAAATCAGGATCATAATTAATAGCTCTAAAAGGAATCAGCTTAATAAAATTTAATATTAGAATATCACAGCTTAAAATAAACTCAAGTATTATTTATCATTATAATTTTCAGTCACTTGTAATCATTTGTATTATTATCTTTGATCTTCATCAGTTTCAACCCCTATAATATGAATTTTATTGATATGTTTTATCTATTTTTCTTGACATAAAAAAGAAATCATTTAACTTAGAGCCCAGATTTTGATTTTAATATTGCAAAATATTAAACTATAATGCCTGGCAATTTTTTGTCCGGATTAAATAAAGGAATAAAAAGTGGTTACAGAAATTACAAGATCCCATGCTGAACGAAAAATGCTCTCAGAAGCAGGATATGCTGATCCAGCAATCAATTATTATCTTGAAAAAAAATATATGGGACATATTGAAAATGCAGATATAATTTCACAAAAAGTAGGCTCCTGTGGAGATATTATGAAAATTTACCTTAAAATTGATGATAATCATCTCATCAATGATGTCCGGTATGAAATCACAGGTTGTGCCGGGGCAATCTCAGCTGCAATGGCAGTTGTTGATCTGATAAAGGGTAAAACAATTGAAGAGTCATTAAAACTAAATGACGGAGATATTTTCAAAGTCCTTGAAAATATCCCGGAAAAAAAACATCATTGTATTCAGTTAGCTGTTAAAACAATGCACAAGGGCATAAAAGAATATAAAACAAAAAAAATATTATAGGTTCAACTGGTAGTGAATCCTATTTTTTTTATTTTTGAAAGCTGCATACATAAGGGAATAAACATTCTTAACTCTTTGGTGAAAAAATTTCTTGGTTTTAGTTTTTTTTTAGTTTTTTTATTAACAATATCAGGATGCACTGCATCTTCAAACTTTAATATTAAAAATCTTGCCAAGTCAAATATTGATCTTATCTCTGAACTTCACATGGATCAGGCCATCAGCCTTTTAAAAGCTCTGACCGAAAAATTATATAAAAAAAATCCAGAAGAATTGAAAAAAAATCCTGGTCAAACAATTGAATCCCGCATGGAACAGATATTTATATGTCCCATTGAAAAAAAATATGCAGAACTGGATTTTAAACAGAGTACAGAGGCTATTTTACTGGGATTTGAACCCGAATTTACCGGGGACCGGATCTTTGCCGTCATGGTTGGCTTATACACCATGATTCATAAATCATATAATAGTAAGTGTGAACTTTTCATCCTGGATTATCTTAATGAGCAGAATCTGTACAATAGTGCCCGAAATATTGAAATTTTTGTCTGGCGTCTTTCTATGCGAAAAAAAGATGACGGCCGGTTGATTATTCTGACCAATAGTTTTGAAGGTGAAATAAGGAACTTAAGCTATGAGCGCCTTTTTGGAAAACTCATCTCCCTTCAGGACACTATGGCAAGAATCGTCTCCGGCAGAACGGGCAGAATTATATCCAAAGCTGTAAAAATAGCGGGTATGGCATTTTTACCCATTGGCATTTAGTCTCCGGGCAAAAATTGGTAATTAATTTTTGAGTGGACCCTTATTCCCAGGCAAAATTATAAAATCCGGTCAATCCTCAGGGGTTTAACAATTCCTCAAACCGCAACAACTGAGCTTTATAATATTTTTTTCTGTCTTTTGAAAGGTTAAAGGCTTCTTTTGAGACATTAACAGCAGTATTGATATCATTATTGATAAAAAGTGCTTCTGCATAGGTATCTAAAATAAAGGCTTCTCTTTTTTGCACCAATGCTCTTTGAGCATATTCCAGGGCCTTTTTACCGTTTCTGTATTCTTCTTTGGGGCATGTCGAAAAAAGCCAGGACAAATTATTTAATGCATGCACATTTTCAGGATCAGCCATTAAAACATTCTCATATGAATCTATAGCCTTCCCATAATTTTTTCTATTATAATAATAATCACCCACAAGAGCATAAAGTTCTGAATTTTCAGGGTCTACATCAATTTGCTGAAAAAGAATTTTTTCAGCAACAAAATTGTCGAATGGTTCTTTAGCGATACCGTAATTAATGGAATAACCAATACCAAAGAGCAATACAAGTAAAATAAAATATCCTGCTACCAATTTTCTTACGTGCAAATGGTGGGCCTGTATCAAGGCCGGGGTTGCCTGACATCTTTCCAAAAATCTGACTCTTTGACCTATGCTGTAGTGATGCCAGTTTGGTGTGTCAATGGATTGCCGTGAAAAGGATGCGATCTTGTAGAAGGTTGAAATCAGTGGTGATGCATCTTTTGTGAAATTATAGACATGGAGATCTGCCTGGCGTTCGAAATTTCGCATGAAAAATCCAAACACAAACCTGAAATAAAGGACAAAAATTCCAACAAGGGACAAACTGATTAAAATCGAATGCGCTGTAGTTTTTTCAACGCCGGCTAATCCAAACAACTGATATACGGGTTCAACAATATACAAAAATAACATAAGAGGTTCAAAAAAAATAAAATTACATAAAATAAACCCAGCAAAAAAAAACAGATAAAATAACATATGATGCTTTTTAACATGGCCTATTTCATGCAGTATGACCGAGATCAGTTCATCGTCATTCAATGAATTGATTAAGGCAGGCGTAACAAGAATATATCGAAATCGCCCTACAAGTCCCATCACACCAGCGGTTATCATGGTGCCCCCGAACAATTCCCATTTTAAAATATTCGAATATTTCAGATCGGCTTTTTTACAGGCATTTTCTATCATTGTTCTTGGCAATCCCTGTTCCAGGGGCTTACAATTCCAAATTCTTTTGATTAAAACCGGGCCAAAAACAGTTACAGCGATAAGGAATAATGCAATATATCCTATTTCCCCGGCAGGTGTTTGTAATATTTTTTTTAAAGGTTGCCAGGGTAAAAACCCCAGAGCATCTGCAATAATCGACAAACAAAACCAGGGTAAAAGTGCCGGCAGAGAAAAGGAAGCATTGGATAAAATAAAATTCTTTTTTGATATATCTCCTGAAAAATATCTTTTTTGTACACGGTATGCTTCGTTCCAGATAATGATCAGGTAAAAAAGAAATAATCCCAGAAAAACAATTGCTTCAAGGGTTGGAAAGTGGTCAAAAACGACTATTCCGGTAAACAAAAAACTTAATTTAAATCCGTAAATATTAACGGCAAAAATCATTAATGCAAGTATGGACAGCCTTGAAATATAATTATTTATTAAATGATCAATGTTTTCATAGGGATTTTGAGATGCTTTTTTTTCAAGACGTTTAAACGTAATATTGCAGATAATAAAAAATAAAACACTTATCAGAAGACTATTGAAAATTAGAGTATTATCAAAATTTTCAACGGGTTTGAACAGCTCAGAGGTTGAGTATATGATTAAAGCGATGAGAAAATATAATAAATTTGAAAACATTTAGATGACTCCATGTAAAGCAAAGTTGTTTAAAATGATCCAGGATTTTACATCAAACTTGATCTGGCTGTCCTTTAAAATATTTAATGCCTGTTCCTTTGATATCATTATAATTTCAATATCCTCGGATGCTTCATTAAACCTGTTTGAGGGCTTTCCTTTACACTCAACAAACAAAAGGCATATGGATTCATCAGTCATACCGGAAGATGAAAAAATGGCCGGGCTTTTTTGCAATACCTTTGTAATACTTAACCCGGTTTCTTCAAAAAGTTCTCTTTGCCCAGCCTGCTCAACTGCCTCGCCTTTATCAATAAGGCCTGCTGGAAATCCATATTGATACCCGCCAAGGGCAACCCTGAATTCTTTTATTACTACAAGTTTTTTTTCTTGTGTGTGAAATGGAACAATGACTACTGCGTCTGGTATGGTATAATCTTTTTCAAGGGGATTTAAGCTCTTTGATCTGGATGAAAAAATCCATTCTTTTTCGCAATTTACCCTATCTTTATATTTGACTGAAAAAAGATTTAAATACTGATAGTTTGTTATTTTTTTTACATTATTAATCTTCATATCTATTCCCCGTTAAAAAACACTGATAAAATATAAACATGCAGGGACGGAATACTACCCAATATAATAAATTTTTACAACGACGAAACCTTGCCCTGATCCACCATCAATGTCCCACCTGCTGCGTTGACTGCGGTCGTTCCTCCCTGCGGAGTATAACTTAGGCCTCTTTCGTCACTCCTTGTCGCCTTGCATCTGGCACCTTGCTGATGGCCAGGGATAGTGCACAACCCCATGGCCCAGGCGGTAAAATTTGATGGTGGATTTGGGCTGGATTCAAGCAGGATTTATATACATGATATAGTTGAAAACAAGCCAGAAATGGCAGGCACTTCCCAACAATACAAATAAATGCCATATCTCATGGAATCCAAATATACCGGGAAATGGGTTGGGTTTCTTTTGCACATAAACAATGGCACCTCCACTATAAAACAGCCCACTTAAAGCTAGCCAGAAAAGGCATACCAACGTCAGGGTTTTAACAAGCGGATAAACGGCAACCACACACATCCATCCCATAACAAGATAAATCATTGTGGAAATCCACCTGGGTAGATTCATTGCAAAAATTTTAAATATAATTCCGATAATTGCAATGCCCCAGACCGTACCGAAAATACTCCACCCCCATGGACCGCGTAAAGGTACAAGACAAATAGGAGTGTATGATCCGGCTATTAGCATAAAGATCATGATATGATCAATTTTTCTAAAAACTAATAAGGATTTTTCAGAAATTTTCAGTCCATGATAAAGAAAACTAGCGGTGTACATTAGAACCAATGTTGTGCCGAAAACAGCAAAGGAAACCACATGCCAGGCATCTGTCCTCATGGCTGCAAACACAACCATTAATGTTAAACCGACTATGGAAGCAAGTGCTCCTGCCATATGAGATATGGTATTAACAGGCTCTCTGAAAATTTTCGTACACGACAACATAAAGTTAGTATAAGTTTTATTCCAAGAATGTAACATTGTTTTCTTCAATATTACATTTCTTTTACCCCAGGGCTAACGCATGTAAACAATATTTTGCTCTGCTATCCTTTACTATGATTGTAATCGTCGGCACCGCAACTCGTTCGGGTCAGTTTGCCTTGAATGAGCATTTTGGGACCTGTCAACTACTCCCATCCAGCGAAGGAAAGGTAAACTGACCTGAACGGGAATGGAGTAATTAAAAAAAAAAAATATGCGAGTCAATATAATTCTTGATAAATATTGCCAATATGCTAATAGTTGCTAAAGTTTAAATTCAAAATCCAGGCAATACAAACCTAGGAATAATTTTAATGAATTATTCCGTATCAATTAATCTTAGTATATGGAGGAGAATATCTATGAAATTATTAAAAGTATTAACTGTTTGCATTACCGTTCTTGCTATATCCACATTAGCTATGGCAGGTACACTTGAAGATGTTAAGGCTAAGGGGTTTATCCAGGCTGGAGTTAATGGAAGTCTTTTTGGTTTTGGTAAAGCCGATGATAAAGGCGTCTGGAAAGGCCTTGACGTTGATGCTGCCAGGGCACTTTCTGCAGCAGTTTTCGGCGATCCTGACAAACTCAAATTCACTCCTCTGACAGCCAAAACAAGATTTACAGCCCTGCAATCAGGAGAGATTGATGTTCTTTTTAGAAATTGTACCCAGACCTTAAGCCGTGACTCAGCGCTTGGCCTTGATTTCTGCCAGGTAAATTACTATGACGGCCAGGGATTCCTTATCCCAAAAAAACTGGGTATAAAAAGTGCTAAAGAACTTGATGGTGCAACTGTATGTGTTCTTCCCGGAACAACAACTGAATTAAATGTCGCCGATTATTTCAGAGCAAATGGTATGAAAATGAATCCAGTTGTTATTGAAAACACAGCCGAACTTGCAAAAACCTTTTTTGCTGGCCGTTGCGACGTTTTAACATCAGATGCTTCCCAGCTTGCAGGAACACGCGCAGTAGCTCCAAACCCTGCTGACTACATGATTCTTCCTGACATAATCTCAAAAGAACCATTGGCCCCTGCAGTAAGACATGGCGACAACAAATGGAAAGATATCGTTAATTATTCTGTATTAGCTACAATAAATGCTGAAGAACTTGGCATTACATCTAAAAATGTCGATGCTATGCTGAAAAGCAATGATCCTAAAATCAAAAGATTTTTAGGCGTTACAGCAGGCAACGGCAAAGCACTTGGCCTTGATGAGAATTTTGTTTACAACATAATTAAAATGGTGGGAAATTACGGCGAAATATTTGAAAGAAACGTTGGTGTTAATACCCAGCTTGGTATCGAAAGAGGATTGAATGCTCTTTGGACAGATGGCGGTTTGATGTATTCTCCTCCATTCAAGTAAACCAAAAATTTATACATTGAATATGGTGCAATGAAAATTGCACCATATTTTTCTTAAAAGTATTTAAAACTATAATGAACAAAGCTATTAATAAGAAAAATTCCGAACACATATCCTTCTGGTACGACCCTGATAAACGATCTCTTCTTTATCAGATCGGGGCGGCTTTTTTGTTTGCTTTTGTTGCCTGGTATCTTATTTCCAACACGATGACGAACCTTCAAAGACAATCCATTGCCACAGGATTTGGTTTCCTGAATAATGAGGCTGCATTTGAAATCGGAGAATCCTTAATCGAGTATTCAGCAGCAGACAGGTATATGAAAGCCCTTTATGTGGGTTTTTTAAACACCCTGCTCGTATCCTTTATCGGCGTTATTCTAACGGTTATTCTCGGCACCCTTATCGGGATAGCAAGGTTGTCAAAAAACTGGCTTATAAACAAATGCGCTGCAGGATATATTGAATTGTTCCAGGATATCCCCGTGTTATTGCAACTTTTTTTCTGGTATGCCTTTTTTTATGAAATGCTGCCTTCACCAAGGGAAGCCTTAAGTCCGTTCAATGGCTTATTTTTATGTAACAGAGGATTAATCTTTGGAATCCCGCAAACGCACCCTGCCTATAAATATATGGCAATTGCCATAATCATCGCTATTGTTTTAATTATTATCATAAGGAAATGGGCGAAAAAAAGACAGGATTTAACGGGCAAAACTTTCCCTTTTCTTCTTACTTCAATAAGTCTATTTCTTGGATTTCCTTTTTTATCCTGGATAATCGGCGGAATGCCGACAGATATGGATATACCGGTTTTAAAAGGATTTAACTTTAAGGGTGGACTTTCCATCAGCCCTGAATTTGCAGCCCTTCTTTTAGGACTTGTTTTATATACGGCAGCCTTTGTCGCTGAAGTTGTCCGGGCCGGGATCCAGTCAGTGTATAAAGGCCAGACTGAAGCTGCAATGGCTATAGGTTTAAAACCAGGACAGGTTTTAAACCTCATCATTCTGCCCCAGGCATTAAGGGTTATTATTCCTCCATTAACAAGCCAGATGCTCAATCTGACAAAAAACAGCTCTCTTGCAGTAGCTATTGGATACCCGGATTTTGTTTCCGTTGCCGGAACTGCTATCAATCAGACGGGGCAGGCAATTGAGGGGGTTATGTTAATCATGATAGTCTATCTTATATTCAGCTTATCAACCTCGGCTTTTATGAACTGGTATAATAAAAAAATGGCAATAGTTGAAAGGTGAGGATTTTAAAATAGGTTTATATGGAATTACATTTAGAAAATAAGGTTATGGTCAAACCGCCGATATCAAGTATCGGTGTTCTGGGATGGATGCGGAAAAATTTATTTTCCAGCCCTTTTAACACCTTTTTAACGATTATTATCATCAGTATCCTATGGTTTTCTATTATTCCGTTTTTAAAATGGGCTTTAATAAGCAGTTCCTGGCTTCCGGATGCCAACTGCAAGGAAGCAGGTGGTGCATGCTGGTCAATCATTTCAAGTAATTATAAAATTATTCTCTTTGGATTTTATCCCCAGGATATACTGTGGCGCCCCATAACAGCAATTATTTTACTGGTTTCACTGCTTTTTATCAGCAGAAATAGAAATTATTGGAATGCATTTCTTGGATATTCCTGGCTGATTTCACTGGTTTTGATGGGACTATTATTAAAAGGTGGGGTATTGGGACTCGAACCTGTTGATATTGAAAAATGGGGCGGCATCATCCTTACTTTGCTTTTGTCTGTTTTCGGTTTAACAGCAGCCTATCCCCTGGGTATTATTCTGGCCCTTGGGAGACAGTCAAAAATGCCGGTGATTAAAACATTCTGTATTTTTTATATCGAGCTGATACGCGGTGTTCCGCTGATCAGCCTGTTATTCATGTCTTCCGTTGTTTTTCCATTATTCCTGCCCGAAGGTGTTTCAATAAATGGAATTCTAAGAGCTCAGATTGCAATTATCCTGTTTACTGCGGCCTACATAGCTGAAGTTGTAAGAGGCGGGTTGCAGGGTATGAATCAAGGCCAGTTCGAAGCGGCTGATTCTATTGGATTAAATTATATCCAGACCATGAGACTGATTATTCTGCCCCAGGCATTGAAAATAGTTATTCCTCCCTCTGTCAGTGTTTTAATTTCTGCCTTCAAAGACACATCCCTTGTGGTTATAATCGGGTTATATGATTTATTAAAAACAACCCAGTCAACTTTGTCGGAACCAAGATGGATGGGGTTTTCAGCAGAAGCATATATATTTATAGCACTCATCTATTTTGGTTGCTGCTTTTTTATGTCTACCTATAGCAGAAAGCTGGAAAAAGAACTGAATACGGATTTAGAATAATTATTAATAACTTTATTTATAAAGCGATTATTTATGGACAAAGAAACGAGTGAAAAAGTTGACATATCAAGTGAAGAAACAGTTATAGAAATTGTCAATATGAACAAATGGTACGGTGATTTCCATGTTTTAAAAAATATTAATCTCAATGTTAAAAAGCGTGAGCGTATTGTTGTCTGCGGCCCATCCGGATCTGGCAAATCAACACTTATAAGATGTATAAACAGGCTTGAGGAGCACCAGAAAGGACAGATAATTGTTGATGGTATTGAACTTACCAAAGACCTTAAAAACATTGAGAAGGTCAGATCTGAAGTGGGAATGGTTTTCCAGCATTTCAATCTCTTTCCTCATCTTACAATTGTTGAAAATTTAACAATAGGACCGATATGGGTAAGAAAAACACCCAAAAAAGAAGCTGTAGAAACAGCCATGTATTATCTTGAAAAAGTTCAGATTGCTGAACAGGCAGAAAAATTTCCCGGACAATTATCCGGAGGCCAACAGCAACGGGTGGCAATTGCTCGAAGTCTTTGCATGAAACCCAATATTATGCTTTTTGATGAGGCGACTTCAGCACTTGATCCTGAAATGGTAAAAGAGGTTCTTGATGTTATGATAAGCCTGGCAAAAGATGGGATGACTATGGTTGTTGTAACCCATGAAATGGGTTTTGCAAAAAGCGTTGCCCACAGGGTTCTTTTTATGGATGAAGGAGAGATTATTGAAGAAAACAATCCTGAAGATTTTTTTAATAACCCTCAAAATGCTAGAACCAAGATGTTTCTAAGCCAGATTCTTCATTGATATTTGTTATTAATTTTATTTATATATTGAAAAGCAGAATTTTAAACCAATTCTGCTTTTTTAATTCTAATTTTTTTTTGAGTTGGCCTTAGGACATGCTGGCGAAAGAAAAATTGCTGCCGGTCTTGCAAAAGGAGACTGGGAAGTGATATCTGGTATTATTGAAAAACAATTATAATTCTCAAATAATAAGGATGGTTATGATTAACGTAGGCATTGCAGGAGTATCTGGATATACAGGTGTTGAACTTGCCAAACTGATTTCCAGTCATCCAAAAGCTAAGTTGTGCGCTGTTACTTCAAACAGCTATAAAGGTAAATCTTTAACAAATATTTTCCCTTCAATGCGTGGATTTGAAAATCTGATCTGTGAAGATTTAGATATTCAATCCCTTTCTAAAAAAGTGGATCTCATGTTTTTAGCTTTGCCACATAAAATTTCAATGCAGCATGTACCGGCACTTCTGGAACAAAAAATAAAAGTTATTGATCTTTCTGCAGACTACAGATTTACAGATGCCAAAGCATATGAATCAGCTTACCAGGAACATACTTCGAAACATCTTTTAAAACAAAGTGTCTATGGGCTCAGTGAGATATACAGAGATCAGATTAAGGCAGCAAATCTTGTGGGTAATCCAGGCTGTTATCCCACCAGCATTTTATTACCCCTGCTCCCCCTTTTAAATAATGGACTGATCAGACCTGATGGGATTATTTCAGATTCAAAATCAGGTGTAAGCGGTGCAGGAAGATCTTTATCTCTCTCAACTCATTTTTGTGAAGCAAATGAATCTTTTACAGCTTATAAAGTAGGAAATCACAGACATACTCCGGAAATAAATGAAATCTTGAGTATTCATTCACAACAAAAAGTGTCCATAACTTTTGTACCGCATCTGCTTCCATTAACAAGGGGAATGCTATCAACAATTTATGCACAAGCAACTGAAAAAGCAACCGAAGATAAAATAAGACAGGCCTTAAATACATATTATGAAAAACAATGCTTTGTCAGAATCCTTGGCAATGGTATGTACCCGGCAATTTCATATGTTAAAGGCACAAACTGCTGTGATATTGGATTTCACTTTGATGAAAAAACAAAAAAAATTATTATTATTTCTGCTATTGACAACATATTAAAGGGTGCTGCAGGCCAGGCAGTTCAAAATATGAACATAATGTTTGGTTTAAATGAAGAAACAGGATTGAATTCTTTTCAAGGGCCTTTGTAATATTGTGCTTGACATACAAAAAATATCTAAATAAAAAAGGTATTAATGAGAAAAAGAATTAAAATATGGCTTCATTCAGGCATTGCTTCAGGTATTAAGGAATTTTCTATTCACAAGAATGTGTTAAGGTTTGCTCTTTTCACAGTTTTTTCTATTATTGGAGTTGCATCATTAATAGGTTATGACTATTTCCAGCTGAAAAAAAGATCATATAACAATATTGTTTTAAACCAGACCTTACATCAACAGCAGAATGAAATTAATAATCAAAGAATTCAAATCCAAAATTTTGCAAATGAAATTAAAGCCTTAACAAATAAGATTGATAATCTTTCAAAATTTGAAGATAAAGTAAGGCTTATTGCGGATATAAATCAAACCAGTGATTCCAGCGGTTTAATCGGTATTGGGGGAATCCCTAACAACGACCTTGACCCTGATATTTCCCTGGAAAAAAACCATAACACTTTGATGCGTGAAATGCACCAGCAGATAAACCAGTTAAATGTTGCTGCAAAAATGCAGACTCTTGATTTTGACAACCTTATTAACCAGCTTGAAGAAAAAATAAATCGCCTGGCTTCTAAGCCTTCCATAAGACCGGTTAAAGGAGGATGGATCACTTCAAAATTCGGATATCGGAAATCCCCTTTTACCGGCCAGAAAGAATTTCACTCGGGTATGGACATTTCAAATAAAAGTGGAACAAAAATCGTAGCAACAGCCAATGGCAGGGTCTCTTTTGCAGCAAAAAAAGCGTATATGGGCAATCGCATCGTGATTGACCATGGTAATGGTATGAACACCCGGTATCTGCATTTGAAAAAGATTCTGGTAAAACAGGGCCAAAAGGTTAAACGAGGTGATGTTATTGCCCTTCTGGGAAATACCGGGCAAAGTACAGGCCCCCATGTTCATTATGAAATTCAGCTTAATGGAATACCTGTAAATCCTTTAAATTACATCCTAAATTAGTCTTTGCAATATAGTCTCTTTTTTATTTTTATACAAATCTAAATTATTTTCAATTTTTTGTTTTAATTTTTCTAATTAATGCTTATATGTTTGACTTGGAACAATTAAATACAACTTAAATAACAGGCTAACTATACATGGTATTCAATATCTTTACAAAAATCTTCGGGTCTAACAATGACAGAATTTTAAAAAGTCTCCAGCCGATTGTTGAGGAAATTAATAATCTTGAGCAGGAAATGCAGCAATTGTCTGATGAACAGATCCCTCAAAAAACAATTGAATTCAAAGAAAGGGTTAAAAACGGCGAAACACTGGATGATATCTTACCGCCTGCTTTTGCCCTTGTAAGGGAAGCCTCTGTCAGAAGTCTTGGCATGCGTCATTTTGACGTTCAGCTGATTGGGGGTATTGCACTCCATCAAGGATGCATTGCTGAAATGAAAACGGGTGAAGGAAAAACTTTGATGTCCACTCTTCCTGCCTATCTTAATGCATTATCAGGAAAAGGAGTTCACATTGTTACGGTAAATGATTATCTGGCCAAAAGGGATGCTGAATGGATGGCCAAAATTTATAGTTTCCTTGGGTTAAGTGTTGGTGCTATTCTCCATGACATTGATGATCAGGAAAGAAAACGTTCCTATAGTGCAGATATTACATATGGTACAAACAATGAGTTCGGTTTTGATTATCTAAGGGACAATATGAAATTTGACAAAGAATCCCTTGCCCAGAAAGAACTTAATTTTGCTATTGTGGATGAGGTTGACAGTATTCTTATTGACGAAGCCAGAACTCCTCTGATCATTTCCGGACCTGCTGAAAAATCAACCCACTTTTACACCCATGTCAATACCATTCTCCCGGCCTTTAAAAAAGGCACGGATTATACCCTTGACGAAGAATCAAAAAGTGTCTCTTTAACCGAGGAAGGTATTGCCAGGGGGGAATCCCTTCTTAAAGTGGATAACCTGTATGACCCGGCAAATATAGAAATACTCCATCACTTAAACCAGGCCCTGAAAGCACACACAATTTTCAAGCGGGATACGGATTATATTGTTAAAAATAACCAGGTGGTCATAGTTGATGAATTTACAGGGCGCTTAATGACGGGTCGACGTTATAGCGAGGGGCTTCACCAGGCCCTTGAAGCAAAGGAAAACGTTAAAATCGAGAATGAAAATCAGACCCTTGCCTCCATCACCTTCCAGAATTATTTCAGGATGTATAATAAATTATCCGGTATGACTGGTACGGCCGAGACTGAAGCACCTGAATTTAAAAAAATATACGACCTTGATGTTCTGGTAATCCCGACCCATATGAATATGATCCGGGAAGATTTTCCAGATCTGATATATAAGACAAAAAAAGAAAAATATGATGCCGCCATAAAAGAAATCATCAGGCTGTATAAAAAAGGCCAACCCGTTCTTGTGGGAACGATTTCCATTGATGTTTCCGAGGATATGAGCAAAAAACTCAAGAAAAAAGGCATCAAACATACTGTTTTAAATGCTAAACATCATAAAGCAGAGGCTGAAATTGTTGCCAATGCAGGGCAGAAAGGTGCTGTTACCATTTCCACCAATATGGCCGGCAGGGGCACTGATATTGTTCTTGGAGAAGGAGTTAAAGAACTTGGCGGGCTCCATATCCTGGGAACATCCCGCCATGAATCCAGGCGAATTGACAACCAGCTTCGCGGCCGTTCCGGCAGGCAGGGTGATGAGGGTTCTTCAAGATTCTATCTTTCCCTGGAAGATGATCTTTTAAGGATCTTTGGCGGGGATAGAATCCATTCGGTAATGGACAGACTTGGCATTGAAGAAGGCGAGCATATTGAGCATTCTTTTATCAGCAAAGCCATAGAAAACGCACAGTCAAAAGTTGAAGGCCATAACTTTGAAATCAGGAAGCATCTGCTTGAATATGATGATGTAATGAACCAGCAGCGGGAGGTTATTTACAGGCAACGTCGAAAAGCATTGCTTGAAACAAATTTAAAACCCGCTGTCATGGAAATGATCGAAGACAAAACATATGATATTGTTGATGAATTTGCCATTGAAAAAACCCCTGTAAATCAATGGGATATACAAGGCCTTAAAACCAGGATTAAAAAAGTCTTTAACTTTGTCCCCGACCTTAAAGCTGCAGTGAACAAAAGCAATGATCAGGAAGAATTATCAAAAATTATTTTTGAACATGTGAAAGAATTATACAATCAAAGAGAAACCTCAATCGGTCACGAGATAACAAGAGAAATTGAAAGACATATCATTCTTCAAACTGTTGATACCAGGTGGAAAGAACATTTGTTATCCATGGATCATTTAAAAGAAGGTATCGGTCTTCGGGGATATGCACAGCAGGATCCTTTGAGAATTTATAAAAAAGAAGGCTTTGATATGTTCCATGACCTCATGGAAAGGATTAAAGAAGAAGTTTTAGAAATTTTATTCAAAATTCAGATCTCAACCTCTTCCCAGGTGGATGAGATGAAAAAAAAGGAACAGGAAGAACTTACCTTTTCCCATTCAGACGGTTCCAGTATAAAGCAACCTGTAAAAAGGTCTTCCAAAAAGATAAAAAGGAATGATCCTTGCCCATGCGGAAGCGGTAAAAAATATAAAAAATGCTGCATGGTTTAGAGAATAATCAAAAATGGCATACACTGAATCTGAAATAAAAGAGGACATTTCCTCTAGATCGAAAAACGATCTTCCGCCTATGTATAAGGTCATTCTGCACAATGATGACTATACAAGCATGGAGTTTGTTGTACAAATTCTTGTAAACGTTTTTGGAAAATCACTTGAAAAAGCAACGCAAATAATGCTTAATATACATAATAAAGGAAAAGAAATCTGCGGTATTTATCCAAGACAGATCGCAGAAACTAAAATTGAAACAGTGCACCATCTGGCAAACAGCAAAGGTTTTCCTTTAAAAAGCACTATGGAGAAGGAGTAGGTATGATTAGCAAAGAACTCAGTACAACCCTTGGTTTTGCCGTAAGGGAGGCAAAAAAAAGAAGGCATGAATATGTTTGTGTTGAACACGTTCTTTATGCAATCCTTAACCATGAAACAGGTGCCCGGACCATTGAAAAATGTGGTGGCAGTCCAGAACAGATAAAAGAAGAACTTGAAAAATTTTTCAATGAAAAATTAACCAGGATTGATAAAAAAGAAGAATATGTATTACAGCAGACCATTGGTTTTCAGCGAATGATACAGCGCGCCATAAACCAGGCCCGTTCTGCGGAAAAACACGAAGTCAATTTAGGGGATATTCTTGCCTCTATTTTCCAGGAAAAAGATTCCCATGCTGCATTTTATCTGGAATCAGAAGGGATTACACGCCTTGACGTATTAAAATTAATTGCACACTCTCCAGAATCTTCTAAAAAAAGCTCACCATCTCTGGATCCGTCCCGAAGAATATTCAAACCTGCTGAAAGAAAATCAAAACAGCCTGAAAAAAAGGACCCTTTAGAAATTTTTACAACAAACCTTCTCCAAAAGGCGCTTGATAAAAAGATTGATCCGCTCATTGGAAGAGTTGATGAGATGGACAGGGTCATGCAGGTCCTTTGCCGCAGAAGAAAAAACAATCCTATTCTGGTGGGAGATCCAGGAGTTGGAAAAACAGCTATTGCAGAAGGGCTTGCCTTACAAATAAATGATAAGCTTGTACCGGATCTTTTAGAAAATTGTGAATTATATTCTCTTGATATGGGAGCACTTCTTGCCGGAACCAAATATCGGGGAGACTTTGAGCAACGTCTGAAAGATGTTATCAATGCCCTTGAAGCCAAAGAAAAAGCATTGCTGGTTATAGATGAAATCCATACCGTTGTGGGAGCAGGTGCAACCACCAGCGGTTCCATGGATGCTTCAAATATTTTAAAGCCGGCTCTTTCCTCCGGCGATATAAAATGTATCGGTACAACGACCTATGAAGAATATAAAAATCATTTTGAAAAAGACCGGGCGTTTTCAAGGAGGTTTGAAAAAATTGAGGTCTCAGAACCCTCTGTTGAAGAAACAATTCTAATTTTAAATGGACTTAAGCCATATTATGAAGAACATCACGGCCTGACCTACACTGCTGAAACAATTAAAGCTGCAGCTTACCTGTCGGATAAATATATCAATGACCGGCTCCTTCCGGATAAAGCCATTGATGTTATTGATGAAACAGGTGCATACCTGAGGCTCAAGGGAAAAGGAAAAAGAAAAACTATAAGTCCTAAAGATATTGAAAAAATTGTTGCCAAAATTGCAAAAGTGCCTGTCACAAGCGTTACATCAACAGATAAGGCCAACCTGGAATCACTTCCGAAAAAAATGTTTAAGGTTATTTTTGGACAAAATGATGCCATCCAAACCCTGACCACTTCCATAAAAAGATCAAGAGCAGGTCTTGCAGACCAGGACCGCCCCATTGGATCGTTTCTTTTTATGGGACCCACAGGTGTAGGTAAAACCGAAGTTGCAAAACAGCTTGCCCATAATATGGGAATAGAATTTTTAAGATTTGATATGAGTGAATACATGGAAAAGCATGCTGTTTCAAGACTTATCGGAGCCCCACCTGGATATGTGGGCTTTGACCAGGGAGGTATCCTGACTGACAGTATCAGGAAATATCCACACTCGGTTCTCCTGCTTGACGAGATAGAAAAAGCTCATATGGATCTGTATAATATTCTTTTACAGGTTATGGACTATGCAACCCTGACTGACAACACTGGTAAATCAGCTGATTTCAGGAATGTTATAATCATAATGACATCCAATGCAGGTGCAAGGGAAATGAGTGCCAATGCCATAGGATTCGGCTCACAAACGGCAAACTTTGATGACAAAGGACTTAAAGCTGTTGAAAAAACATTCAGTCCTGAATTTAGAAACCGGCTTGACGGTATTGTACAATTTAACCATCTGTCTCCTGAGATCATGGAAATGATTGTTGATAAAAACATGAAAGAACTAAAAGCCATGCTCAAAGTAAAACAAATTAAGTTAAACTATTCTGTTAAAGCCCGTTCATTTCTTGCAAAGAAAGGATATGATCCCAAATTCGGAGCCAGACCTCTGGCAAGGATTATCCAGACCCTTATAAAAGATAAGCTCACCGATGAAATCCTTTTTGGCAAATTGGAAAAAGGCGGTAAAATTTCAATCGGTCTTAGAAATAATAAGCTTAATTTTATATTTAAGAGCTGAATGCCCCTTTTCAGGCTATCAAAAAGCTTAGACTTTCCTCCGGCCTGGCTTGCACGATCTGACGGGCTTTTGTGTATTGGAGGAGACCTTTCTCCCAAAAGGCTTCTTCTTGCTTATAAAAATGGAATTTTCCCATGGTTTTCAAAAAACGAGCCTATTCTGTGGTGGTCTCCTGATCCAAGGCTGATACTATTTCCCAAAAACATTAAGATTTCAAAAAGCCTGAAAAAAAAAATAAATAAAAACATCTATAGTATTACAGTGAACAAGGCATTTGAGCAGACCATACGATCCTGTGCAAAACCCAGAAAAAAAAAACATGAGGGCACCTGGCTTGTGGATGAGATGGTTGATTCTTATATAAAACTTCATACTCTTGGGTATGCACATTCCATTGAAACCTGGAGAGAAAACAAATTAGTAGGTGGGTTGTACGGGATTTGCCTTGGTAAATCCTTTTTTGGAGAATCAATGTTTTCCTTTGAAAATGATGCATCTAAAATTGCTCTGGTAGCCCTTTCAAACCATTTAAAAAAACAGGGATTTGACTTAATTGATTGTCAGGTGACAACTAATCATCTTTTAAGCATGGGTGCCGTTGAAATTTCCAGGAATTCATTTCTGGATATAATTCTTGAATCTGTTAAAAAAAAAGAGGATATTAACATCTGGAACCAAAATATCAGTCTGGAGCTTAATTAAATGAAACCTATAAAAGAAAACATTCAAACCAACAGTATTTGTATCTTAGGACTGGGTTTAGATAAAAACTCTTCTTTTCAAAAAGGACCGGCCCTGGCACCCAATCGAATAAGGGAAAGCTATTTTTCCAGCTCATCAAATCTCTGGTCGGAGAAAGGATTGGATCTTGGATCTTTACAGGATTTATACGATTTAGGTGATATTCATTTTAAAAAGGATAAGGATGATTTTAATCTTATTTCAAGTTCGGTTAAAGCTGTCCTTGACCAAGGGAATCATATGATTTGTCTTGGCGGAGATCACTCGATCACCTTTCCTATCATAAAGGCGTATGCTCAAAAATATAAAGCCCTTAACATCCTTCATCTTGATGCCCACCCGGATCTATATGACAGCCTTGACAAGAACATCTATTCCCATGCATGTCCCTTTGCCAGAATCATGGAAAACAAGCTTGCTAAAAGACTTGTTCAGGCAGGGATCAGGACCATGAACGGCCATCAGCAAGAACAGGCCAAAAAATTTGGTGTAGAAGTTAAAGAAATGAAAGATGGAACCGATTGGATTGAGCTTCTTGAATTTGACGGCCCTGTTTATCTATCCATTGATTTAGATTGCCTGGACCCGGCTTTTGCCCCTGGTGTTTCCCATCATGAGCCAGGTGGAATGACAACGCGTCAGGTTATTGATATCATTCATAATTTAAAGGGGAAAATCATAGGCGCTGATATTGTTGAATACAACCCTGACAGAGATTTTGGTTCAATGACATCAATGGTGGCTGCAAAACTTTTAAAAGAAACCATTGCAAGGATACATGAAGATACAATTTCATTTCATTTTACCGGGTAACCAGTTATGAACTGGTGGAGCCAGATACCTTATAAAATAAGCCCTTATTTAATTCAAATCAATGGATTTGGTATTCGTTATTACAGTTTGATGTATGTTCTTGCCTTTGTAACTTTTTACTTTTTAATCAAATTCAGGATTAAAACTGAAAAATTTAATGTAAGCATGAATCTTGTTGATGATTTTATTATATGGGCCGCAATAGGAGTTCTTTTGGGGGGTAGACTTGGATATGTCTTATTTTATGATTTTCAATATTACATCCTTCATCCCTTCAGTGTTTTCCTGCCATTTGATGTTTATAATGGGTTCACATTTACAGGAATTTCAGGAATGTCTTATCATGGTGGCCTCATAGGTGTTGTTGTGGCTGTTTATTTTTTTTCAAGAAAAAACAGTCTTAACTTATGGAAATTTTCAGATCTCTTGACCCCGGCAGTGCCCCTGGGATACACTTTTGGAAGACTCGGCAATTTTTTTAATTCAGAACTTTTCGGCAATGCAACCACCCTGCCCTGGGGCATGTATTTCCCCACTGATCCAACACACACCTTAAGACATCCTTCCCAGCTTTATGAAGCATTTTTTGAAGGGATTGTTCTTTTTGCCATTTTATGGATCATCCGTGGGAAAAAAATTTTTAAACATCTTATGTTCAGTTTATATTTGATCGGATATGGCTTGATACGATTTTGTATAGAATTTATGCGAAAACCGGATGATCACTTGAATTACCTTTGGTATGGTTTAACCATGGGACAAATCTTAAGTTTGATTATGGCATTGGCCGGATTTTCTCTTTTGTTAAAAATATTCTTAAAAATTAGGATAAGATCGACCATGTCATAAAAGTACCCCACATGTATGTGTCGATATACTTGACAAAAAGGGTTTAGACATCATTATGTCGAATGTTATCCAATTCAATGAGGAGACAAAAATGCTTTTAAAATTATTTTTATGTTTTACCCTTATTCCTGTTTTTGAACTTTATCTTTTAATAAAAGTCGGCACTGTCATTGGTGGTCTGAATACGATTCTCCTGGTTATTTTAACAGGATTTTTAGGTGCCTGGCTTGCCAGGATAGAGGGCATGAATACCATGATGAAACTTAGGATGAATTTGCAGCAGGGCCTTATGCCGGCCGAAGAATTGATTGATGCCGTCATTATTTTTGCTGCCGGTATCGTCTTGATCACACCAGGGCTTATCACAGATGTTTTTGGACTACTTCTTTTATGGCCTGTGACCCGGAATAAATTTAAACAAATTTTAAGAAAAAAATTTGATGAAATGCAATTACAGGGCAATATTAATATTTCCCGGTTTCATTGAATTTCAGAGGACAATCTATGTTTTTGGATCTAATCAAAACCAGAAGAAGTACAAGAAAATTCACAGAAAAGCCTGTTGAAAAAGAAAAAATAGATTCACTTGTTGAAGCTGCTTTAAGATCATTCTCTTCAAGAGGTATTAACCCCTGGCAATTTATAGTTATTGAAGACAAAAATATCCTTGAAAAACTTTCCAAAGCCAAACCCCATGGTTCAAGTTTTTTAAAGGGAGCAACGCTTGGCATAGTTGTCTGCGGTGACAGTTCCCAAAGTGATGTATGGGTTGAAGATGCATCTATTGCTTCTACCTTTATCCATCTTGCCGCCCATGATTTGGGGCTTGGTAGTTGCTGGATACAAATAAGAAAAAGAGAGCATGGTCCTTCTATAAGTGCTGATGCTTATGTTAAAGATCTCTTAAAAATTCCCGATAACATAATGGTAGAGTCCATCATTGCCATAGGTTATCCTGATGAAATAAAGAAAGGGCATTCAAAAGATTCTTTGCAGTCCAATAAAGTTTCGTTTAATACTTATGGTATAAAGCCCTAAGGTCCACTCAAAAATCAATTACCAATTTTTGAATGGACCCTAAATATCCTTGAGTTTTTTCTCTCCAGAAGAAAGTTTGCATGCTTTAGCAAAGGCATCTATACTTTCTTCAAATGCTTGGAATTCCAAAGTTCCTCCAACCTTGATGATGTCATCTCCCCTTTTTTCAAACGAAATCAAAACATCAAAAATTGAAAGATCATCTATATCCCTGGCAGGAACATAACCTGCGACATCGGGTCCATTCACCTCAAGAAGAATTTGACATTCGATGAGTTTTAACAATAACACCTTTACTATTTTTAAGGGAATTTTTATTTCATTTGCAATATCCATGTCTGAAGCAGGCAGTTTTCTGTTTGCAAATCGAATCACACACAAATGAACGATTCTCAAAACAATCAATTTTCTTACCCTGATGCTGATCTTACTATATTCAATATTCTGGGTTTCAAGTGCTTCCGTATTTTCCCAGGAAAATGCAATTTCAGCCCCAAATAAAACAATTACCCAGGAAGCCTGCAACCATATTAGAAATAAAGGTAAGGCTGCAAAACTGCCATATATTGCATTATAACTGGAAACCCCGACCTGAAATTTCAGATAGGCCATTTGTGCCACCTGGAATACAGTCCCCGCAATTATACCGCCGACCAGCGCTGCTTTAATGTCTACCTTTTTATTCGGAATAAAAAGATAAAAAAAGATAAACAATATCCAGATTGGCAAAAAAGGAAATATATTAAAGCCCAGAGAAACTAAATTTTCAACATTACCGGGAAGGTTAATATAGGATAAAAATTTTGCAAGGTATGCAGTAATAAAAATATTTGCACTACTTGAAAAAATAATCAGGACACCTGCAGTGATGGAAATCGCAATATAATCTGTAAATTTTCGAATAAGTTGTCTGTCACCTCTTACCCACCAGATCTTATTAAATGCATTTTCAATATGCCCTATGAGTTTGATAAGAGAATAGAAAAGCAGGATAACACCCAGAACTGCCATTAAACCGCCCTTTGTTTTTTCAAGAAGAGTGGTTGAAAAACTGAGGACATTCTGAATCACCTCTTCCTGGCCGGCAAAAAGTTCAAGAACCCTTTCTTCTAAAATTTCCTTAAACCCAAAGCCTTTTGCAATACCAAATGCCATTGCCATTACAGGGACGATGGAGAGTAATGTAAACAGGGTCAAAGATGATGCCCGGAGGTCACACCGGTCTGCCCTGAATTCTTTTACAGCGAAAACAATAACCTTTTTAAATCTATTAGCCTGAAGTGTGAGGATTTTTTTAAAATCAATCATTGTTTTTTCCCATAATTGAAAACCATTGTTTTAATCTTAAAAGCCCTTCTTTTGTTGAAATCTTTGGATAGTATCCCAGATCTTTTTTTGCCCTTGAGATATTGAACCAGTGGGATGTGGCAAGCTCTTTTGCGCCTAATTTTGTTATTAGCGGTTCACCTTTGAGATTGAAAACTTTATATACAAACTCAATGATTGATCCTGCTGTATAGACTATTTTTTCAGAAACCTGTCCTTTCATGGGCGGTAATCCTGCTGCATCCAGAAAGGCATTGATAAATTTGTGTATCGGGACCGGTTCATCCTGGCTGATAAAATAAATATTCCCGGACAGTGATGGATTTTCAAAAAGTTTTTGAGAGGCCATAATATGTGCATCGGCAGCATTATCAACATAGATGGTATCAACAAGATATTCTTTTTTTCCTACCCTTTTTAACCTTTTTGCTCTCTTAATAATTGTCGGTAGGAAATGATTATCCTCAGGGCCCCAGATCAGGTGCGGCCGAAGAATAATCGTATTCAACCCGGTTCCTGCAGCCTTTTTAACCAATTTTTCTGCCATGGCTTTGGTTTCAGGATAGGATGCCGTATATTTTTTCGGATATGGGACGCTTTCATCAACATTTTCCATGTCATTTTCATCAAATATCACACTTGGGGAACTGGTATAGATTAATTGTTTGACATTGTGTTCCCGGCAGGCACTGATTACATTTTGAGTACCTGTAACATTCACTGGAATAAAATTCTTAAGGGGGCCCCAGATTCCAAATTTTGCAGCAACATGATAAACCGCATCCATTTTTTCAAAGGCCTTGGCAACAGTTTTTTTATCTGCCAGATCCCCTTGGATCTGAGCAACTCCCATTGTTTCAAGTTCAGGATAAAATTTCCTGGAAAAAGAAGTGACTATAAGATTTTTTTCAATCAGCTTTTTAACTATGGCCTTGCCTAAAAAGCCTCCACCCCCGGTAACTAATACTTTTTTTATTTGCATTCCCTGCCCTTTATTATTCACCCTTACAAAAAGTGATGCCTCCAAACTTTAAATTGAACCTTTCTTTTTAAACAAATACACAACTCTATATTTTCCAGGATTAAACATCAATCTTTCCTTGACAAAAATCATGGTTTAAAGTAAATAAAACGAACTTTTTGCTGAGCGGGAATAACTCAGTGGTAGAGTGCGACCTTGCCAAGGTCGAAGTCGCGGGTTCAACTCCCGTTTCCCGCTCCACCCCTTCCCCGATTTCTTTAATGGATTTGTTATCCCATTCTTCTCCGGCTTTTTCAAGCACCATCTCTATGTGTCTTAATTGTTGCGATCCGATCTTTGACTTCTTTTTTTTAGAGGCATGATATTTTTTTCTCAAAAACAAGAAAGACAAAGGAGCGGCTTTTTGTCAGTCACGGGCATCAAATACTCCTTGATCGGGCTGGACCCTTAAGGAATTTAAGCGCAGTCCCGCTTCTAAAACTGATTTAAATCTTTTCCCATGTCCCCTTCTAAATCGAACCATGCAAGCATTGCCCCAGGCTGGTTTTGGATGGTCACCACAGGCAAGAATAACTATGGAACCAAAGCGACAGAGACAACGATGCCCTCAGACAATCCAGGGGATTAAAAAACGTTGAGTTTGTCTGTAACCACCCAAGATGATGCTTTATTTAAGGGATTAAATGGCTTTTGTAAGGCTCAGCTTATTCTCCAATATGCTTTAATGAAGCAGTTTTCAATTCGATTTTTTTTGTTTCCATATAATTTATTTTTAAATCTGGGGATGGTAAATTTGTCTATACCAGATATGGTATTCTGGAAATATTTAAAAAATCAGGACTGGAGAAAAAAGCGCCCGGTAATTTGTTTGATTTGACTCGTCACTATTGATACCATATATGCTCACGAGTAGAACCCAATCCAATCCATGAAATAATATTTTTAGCTTTTTAAAATATTGATATCTATGTATCAGCTATTTACAATATTTTTTTATTATTTTGATCCAGTCACCGGAGAGGTGTGATTTAGTCCATTGGGAGCAAGTCTCTATGCGTTGGTATAACTCTTCATGGTCAAAGGATCGCAGAATATTCAGACTTTTGGTATCGAGAAGCAGCTTGAACATTTTGTCAATTTTTTCAGATCTATTATTTTTATATGTAAATAGGCTGTTAAGGAGTAACCAGAAAAATTTTATGGTTGACACGAAAAATCAGAATGATATATTCAATTAATTGCTTGAATAATAGAAAGGTGGAATATTATGAACCCTAATAGGCGGTTTAAAGATGAAATATATGATCAATTCTCACGGATTGGTAAAGCGGTTTCAAGCCCGAAACGATTGGAACTTTTAGATATCCTCTGTCAAGGAGAAAGGACGGTTGAAATTCTTGCAAGGGAAACCTCCCTCACCGTTGCGAATACCTCCCAGCACCTCCAGGTGTTAAAAAATTCCCGCCTGGTTGAACAACAAAAAAAAGGATTGTATGTGGTATATAGTCCTGCCCCCATGGTGTGTGAATTTTTCTTTTCCATGCGTCAGGTTGCTGAAAATCGAATTGCAGAAATTGAGCAGATTAAAAATCAATTTCTTGCGGGTAAAAAGGGAATGGAACCGGTTGACAGGGATGCCCTTATTAAACGTATACAAAATAATGATGTTACCATACTGGATGTTCGCCCTCCTGAAGAATTCAAGGCAGGGCACATTGATGGTGCACTCTCTGTTCCATTGAATGAGCTTGAACTCATGCTGGCAAAACTCCCTAAAAACAAAGAAATTGTCGCTTACTGCCGAGGGCCTTATTGTGTCCTGTCTGTCGAGGCTGTCGAGTTGTTAAATGGGAAAGGATACCATGCTGTCAGACTTGAAGAAGGTGTTCAAGATTGGCGTGCCATGGGACTGTCTGTGGCCTCGGGAGAATAATAATTTAAGGAAAGTGATTTGAAAACAATTAAAAAGAATTTTACGGCGCTGATTGTAATATGCCTGACAGTCAGTGCATTGTGGTTTACCAACCGGGCTGTTACCCCCAAAGCAGCATCCTGGGAAGACGTTGTATCTGAAGCCAAAACAGGGAATTACGGTCTGATCACAACAGATGAACTCAGGCAGTTATATTTCAGAAAGGATGTCCCTCTTATTGTTGATACGAGACAGGAATGGGAATTCAGGTCCGGTCATATAAAGGGTGCTGTCAATTTTCCCATGGAGCCCACCTGGCTTTCCAGATGGCAGAAAAAAACCTTGCTGGAACAATTTTTAGGAACGGATAAAGACAAAACCATTATTTTTTACTGAGCAGGTCTTGCATGAGTCCGAAGTGACTCGGCAGCCCGTGTGGCTGTAAAGCTTGGTTATACAAATATTTATCGTGATCCCCTGGGGTTTCCCGAATGGCAGGCCAAGGGATTGCCGTCACAATCCACTCCGGCCGGAACTGCCGGTTTGGAGCAAACTGGAGGGACTACTGAGCCTTCCTATGGGGTGTTGCACGGGTGGGCCATGATTTGGACGCTCCTGGGTATTTTTATGGGCGGGATGGCCTTGAACCTGACCCCCTGCGTCTATCCCCTCATCCCTATTACCATATCCTATTTTGGTGGCAGGAATGTTAAAGGTAGGCCGGTTATCCATGGCATGAGTTATGTAACCGGAATTGCCTTTACAAATTCAATGTTAGGTGTGTTTGCTGCCTTGACCGGTGGATTAATGGGGGCTTTGCTTCAGCACCCCCTTGTCCTTATCATCATAGCAGGCCTCTTAACTGCGCTTGCCCTCAGCCTGTTCGGTTTTTGGGAACTTCGGGTCCCCTATGGACTCATGCAGGCGGCAACTCGATCTCATTCCGGGTATGCCGGCTCCCTTTTTATGGGACTTATGATGGGTGTTGTGGCAGCGCCATGCATCGGACCCTTTGTCATAGGGTTGCTCACCTGGGTTGCCAGCATGGGAAGTCCATGGCTGGGATTTATTATTTTCTTTACGTTGAGTCTGGGGTTGGGGTTACCCTTTTTTTTCCTGGCTATCTTTTCTGGAAACATCAAAAAACTTCCCAGGTCAGGGGAATGGATGCTCTGGGTTAGAAAACTCATGGGCTGGGTGTTGATGGGTATGGCCATTTATTTTGTTCAGCCGCTTCTTTCAAAAACTATTGGAACGCTTGTTATGGCAGGCTTGGCTCTTTTTGCAGGGCTTCATCTTGGCTGGATCGATAAAACTAAAGCAGCATTTAAATCTTTTGAGTGGATTAAATTAAGTGTTGCAATGACAGCTCTTGTATTTACGATTACCCTTGTGAGTTCCTTCATTACAAAAGGGGTGGGAGCCAGCTTTAATCCATATGAAGAAAGTCTGCTGGTACAAGCACAAAATAATGGGAAGCCTGTGATCATCGATTTTTCAGCCCAGTGGTGCAGCCCTTGCCGGGAACTTGATGATATTACATTTCATGACAGCCGGGTGGTGGATCAGGTCGCAAAAGAGTTTATCCTGATTAAGGTTGATTTGACGAGCAAAGAAAACCCTCTATATGAAAAATTATTGCAAAAGTATCGTATTAAGGGAGTACCAACAATTGTGTTTCTGGACAAAAAAGGCCAGGAGATCAGAAGTTTACGCCTTGTAGACTTTGAACCTCCAGACTTATTCCTGGAACGGTTGAGCAAGGTAAAACAGATACAGTAAATATATTTAATATAAATTTTTGAAGGAGGAATTTATGCTGGAAGTTAACTTTTTTTTAAACGAGCCCAATGGAAAACCTTGAAAACATTTTAAAAAAATGATGCCCGGTCTGGGCAAAACATATGACATCGAAATTAAAATCACATCAAAACCTAAAGCAGACTACAATACAGATGAATACTTTGAACTGGATTTACCTGTTGCTCCTGCTGTTATGGTGGGCGATGAAATAGTAACTGAAGGTGAAGATGTGGACCAGTATAATTTGGAAACGGCAATTTGCAGGCAGTTGAGTTTGCCACTTCCTGAAAAAGGGGAAAAGGGATTTCTGGCAAAATTGTTTAACAAATAAAAACGAAGGTCAGAACAAAAATTCAATCAAACCAGTAAAAAATTTTTGAAAGGCAAAATGATTTCAATACTCTTATGGAGGCACGTTTCAAATGAACGATAAAAATGATGTTATCAAACCAGCCCAAAAATCAAGATTAAAGCTTGAAGCAGTTGAAGAAAGAATTGCCAAAGGAGAGGCCCCAGTCCTGATCGAAATTATTTGTGAGAGAGTGCATTGTGTTATGTACGATTATGCCATCAATACTGTCGATATGGTGGCAGAAGAATTTGGAGATCAGATAGAAATCCAGACGGTTGTCCGTAGAGACGGCATTAAAAATGTTACACGGTTTATGAAAATATGTAAAAAAGCGGGGAGAATGTTATCCGTTCCCACTATATTAATCAATGGAGACGTCCTTTTTACAACCATACCGCTCCCCGACGAATTAACGGACGCTATTAAACAATATCTTGAGAAAAATACATCCGGAGCCCATCGAAAATAGAGAAGTTAAAAATACACCTGGATTAAAAGATGGGGTGTCGAAATCTGCGAAGTTTCATATCTTGGAATTTGTAATCAAAAAGGATTGATCCTCCCCCAAAAAACTGGACACAAAGTTAAGCCACTTTGGGATAGGGTTCTGAGGTTGTAAAAAAGCGAGCGCTTTGTCTATAAAAACGTCCTATTTTACTACCTTGTCGGGGTGAGTACTGGCATTCCAAGCCATGGGTGAAAGACAGTATAAGGGGGATCAAAAAAACAATCCCCCATATTTTTTTTTATCGATAAATATTTTCAATCCAATAGATGGCTTCATTGTCACTGACTTTTCCGAGATACCTTTGTGTGGTCGATAAATTTGAATGACGTAAAATGGTTTTTGAAACTATTTCAATCGGCACTCCGGATCTGCTTGCATAGGTTGCTGCATGTCTTCTGAGGTCATGAGGTTTTACAAAAACACCTATTTTGTTACCAGCATTTTTAACAATCTCACGAGTCCTTGTATATCCCAGAGGAAAAACTCTGTTATCCTCCTTAATTTTCTCAGATGCAATATACTCACGTAAACGGTCCGCAACTTTTTTGGGTATAAAAACCACTTCATATTGGCGACCACTTTTTGGATCAGACAAGAACAGTTTTCGATCATTCACATTATTTGCTCTTAGTTTCAAGACTTCACCAATCCGCATACCACCTCTTGCCATTAATTCAAGCATCAGCCTATTTCTGAGATTGCCTGTTTTGAAAATTATTTCATCAACCACATCTTTATCAAGAATTGTCCATGGTTGGTTTTTTGTTGCTTTGAATGTTTTTTTCAGTATGGGAGAGTCACATGGATTTGATAGGTTTTGATCAATGGTTGGTTTTTTGTTGCTTTGAATGTTTTTTTCAGTATGGGAGAGTCACATGGATTTGATAGGTTTTGATCAATTGAGTTTTTGATAAAATTGAAAAAAGTTTTAAGAAGTGAATATTTAAGTTTTTTGGTTGAAGATTTGTGGCCTTCTGTGACCGTTACCAGAAAATTCATAATGTCATCAGAAGAAATCATGGACATTTCATAATGTCCGAATTCTTTTTCAAACACCGCCAAGAAACATTTGTAGTTTATAATGGTGTTTTTTTTGAATTCATCTGATGGTATTTCAGGAAATTTTTGATTGCTTTTGATGTTTTCATTTTGGGGCTCCCTTAATTAAAATTGGTTGTTTTTTTGCCCTGATGAACCGGCAATGAATTGATTATACATTTTTTTTAACAAAGTTTCGAAATTTATTTTTATCTGATTTTCAAGGGGAGAATATTTGGAAAATATATACTCAGTGCACTTGAAGTGACTATAGTCCCACTTCATACCATTAGTACACCCTATTAAAAAAATATTTTTTTATATTTTTAGACTCAAATATTAATCAAGAAAATGACTGCCCGCTCAATAAAATTGGGCAGGCAGTCATCTGGTTCATGCAAGGTCAAGTTATGCTGACTTAGGTGGATCAAATGCAGTCACCTCTGGCAGTTTTCCCGTATATTTTTCGATCTGAACAAGAGCTGTATTCGCAATGTTGCCCTGGGAAAGTTTGGAACTTCCTTTGTCAATGGTCAATACATTGATATGACCGTATTTACAAAGTGAGCCGGCTTTTCCAGGTTCCTGTGGATCATACCAGCCCCCTTCCCGCAAGCGTACTACACCCTGGCGAAGCTTGTCCGTCACATAGGCACCTGCAAGAGTCTGACCCCGATCATTGAATACACGAACCACGTCTCCATGGTTGATTCCCCGGGCTTTGGCATCGGCCGCAGATATCCATACAGGTTCCCTGTCCTGGATAGCGTATTTCTTGCGAAGAGAAGCAACATTGTTCATCTGAGAATGGAGTCTGTCTTTTGGATGGGGACTCAACAGGTGCAGGGGATATTGTCCAGCTTTTTTGCTTCCCAGCCATTCTATGGGCTCTATCCATGTTGCATGAGCCGGACAATCCTCATATCCCATTTTTTCGATGGCCTTACAATAGAGTTCTATTTTGCCTGTTGCAGTTCCCAGGGGTTCCAGCAGAGGGTCTTCACGGAAGTCGGCATGGCGGACCCATTTCTTCGAGCCTTCAGGAACTATGAATTCCACATAGGAACCGCCCTCCCAGAAGGTATCAAAATCCGGAATATTAATTTTTTTGGTTTTTGCCTGCTTTACCGCAGCCTTGTAAAAGCTCTCGATCCAGTCCATATTGCTCTTGCCTTCTGAAAATGCCTGACCATATCCAAGTCGTTGGGCAATAGATAAAAAGATATCATAGGTGGGCCTGGATTCAAAAAGAGGATCAATAACCTTGTGCAAAGGATAAATGAATCTGGCTGAGTAGTCTCCCAGACCTTCTATGTCATCCTGTTCAAAGGTGGTTGCCGTGGGCAAGACAATATCGGCATACTTGGCCGAGGCTGTCCAGAACATCTCGTGAACAATAATGGTTTCAGGTTTCTGCCACGCCTTAATGGCTTTGTTTAGATCCTGCTGATGATTTAAGGGGTTGCCACCGGCAGTATAAATGAGTTTGATGTCAGGATAAGTGATTGTCTCACCGTTAAAATCAAAGGTCTGTCCAGGATTGAGCAGGGCATCATTAATGCGGGCCACGGGAATTGTCGGAGGCATTTTTTTAGGAGCGCTTCCTGCTGAAAATCCACCCAGACCGGATCCATATGAGGGCATGGGTGACTGGGGCGAACCTGCACCATCATAATGGTGGGCCATGGAAAAACCACCGCCTGGCAGACCAATCTGTCCCAGCATACTGGCAATGGTGACAATCATCCAATAGGGCTGTTCACCATGGTCGGCGCGCTGTATGGACCAGCCGGCCATGAGCATGGTGCGGCTTTTGGCCATGGTTCTGGCAAGGGTTTTTATAACATCGGCATTCACGTCACAAAGCGTGGATGCCCATTCGGGAGTCTTGGGTTGGCCGTCTGATTCACCCATGAGGTAAGTCTTGAATTTATCAAACCCCACAGTGTATTCATCCAGAAACTCTTCATCATATAGTTTTTCTGCATACAGGGTGTGGGCAACACCAAGCATCATGGCAACATCCGAGCCAGGCCGCGGTGCTATCCATTGGGCATTGACATATTCTGCAGTCTCGGAACGTAAGGGGTCAATAACAACAACTTTCTTGCCACTCTCCTTGAGCGCTTTCATTCCCACCTGACCGCCATGGTCCGGCAGTCCCCATCCCATCCTGTCGGTGACGAGCAGATCAGAGCCCCACATAACAACAAGATCGGAACTTTCTATTATAACAGGCCAGGTGGTTTGCTGGCTGTATACTTCCATATTTCCCATTACATACCCCATGATGACCTGGCCGGCACCGGTACTATAGTCACCTGAACCCCGTGTACAGCCCCCATGGAGGTTCAGCAGTCGTCCAAGGCCTGCAACACTGTTATGGAGTTTTCCCACCTTTCTCCAGCCTGGATTACCACCATAAATACTTGCAACACCATATTGCTTCTTAACGCGGTTGAGTTCGCCTGCTATAAGGTCAATGGCTTTATCCCAGCTAACCCGGACAAATTCACCCTTACCCCGTTCGCTGGTATCGCTCTTATGACCGTTTTTCAAGAATCCGGTCCGCACCATTGGATATTTCACCCGGCTGGGTGAATATACATAATCGCAGGATGCTTTAATAAGTGATGTAGGGAAGGGGTCTTTCTCAAAAGGAAGCGCTTCAACAAAACGTCCATCCTTGACTTTGGCGAGCAATCCACCCCAGTGATCCCCTGACAGCACTTCATAATCGCCCCCTGGGGCAGCAAAAGCCCTGGTAAGAAGTGAAGGTCCTAGCAGCATGGCTGTACTGGCTGCCAGAGTGCTGCTGAGAAATTGCCGTCTTGAGAGTTCAAGTCTCATTTTGTCTTCCATTAACTGTGACATAAATAGTCTCCTTTTTTTGTTAATGATGATTATTAATGCTTCTGAATTAGATATTGGGTTTCTTTGAGTATGGTAAGCATAAGTTGGGCAAGGGCTGCATAGAATCCACCCGGATCACGCTCCACACAGTTTGCACAGAATACAGGAACCCAGTTTAGCAGGTGATCTTCCAAAAAAGTTTTCTGCTGCTTTCTTAATTCATCGGCATGTTCAGTATCTGTCGACGCTGCCTTGGTGGAAATTTCATCCAAATGCGCCATCAGTTCCAGTTGAATGGCAATATGATCAGCTGGTTCACGAACATCCTTTAAAACCCCTAATCCATGCTCTTCAAGAATTCTGCGGGTTTGCTGCTCAGCCTTCTGGAACAGGGTTCCTTTTTTGCTGGTATAAACGGATTCGTATGGCGGGACTGATTGCTGCCCACCCCCGCCAAGGAAAAGAAATCCGAAATTACCGGCAAGTTCCAGTGCGTGGTCAGCCGTACCGTTTTTTTGCCCTATCTGTTCTTCCAGTGCTTTTACAACCGACGTAAGTGCCGGAATGGTCGATAGCTCTTTTAAAAAAAGCTCTCCAGCCCCCTGCTGGTACTCATCAAGTGTTTCAGGGTCAATCTCCCTGGCAAACAAAGTGGACAACCAGCGATAGATTGAAACCCTGGTATCGCTATGGGCCAAATCCATGGAAAATATGTTTTCTGTCATGTTTCTCCCTTTAATAAAATGCAGTAATCAAGTGTGCTCATCAGTGATGTCCGCCGCCTGTATCCTTGGCATGGAATTGTAAATATTTTAAAAGGAATCGATATTCTCCCTTGTCTAAATTAGTATTCCGCGACATGGTTTTAAGGGTGCCCATCCATTGATTGGCAAGAAAATGATTTGCAGGAGTAGCTGAATGGCAGGCACTGCAACAGGCGCTGTGCATTTCAGCCCCATACTCCCATAGTTTTTCCCGGTCGAAAATCAAATCGTTTTTGGTCACCCAGCAGATAAAAGTGACTTCATGCCAGGTCAAATCCGTATCAGTGTCAAGCATGGTCCTGTCAATTTTAACTTCAGACAGTGCCATCTTGCCAAGGGCAGTGGAGAAAATCCGCTTGCCTTGTTGGGCATAAATCAGGGGAGCTACTCCGTCCTGCTGCCAGCCGTCAATCCGAACCTGAAGTTTGTCTCCTTTTTCCTGCAGGATTGTAAGCCTGGTGACCGGCAAAATTTTCCCGGCTTTTTTTTTGCCGTTTGATTTTAGGAAAAGGGGCTTGACCGAAAGGGTGTACACCACCTGCCCCTTTTTTTTCTTTTCTTTAAGGGAGAGGGCTACAAGCTCTTCGTATTTGGCTTTATATCCGGTAGACATGTCCGGCATCTCATGGGCAATGCCCTTGTGGCAGTTGATACATGTCTGGCCTTCTTCAAGGCCTTTTTTCATGCGTTTGGCACCATCTGGTTTTTTAAACTTTTCAAAGTCAATGGCTTCTATAAGATGGCAGGACTTGCATTCACTGGAATTGTGTGCTTCCATATCAGCCCAGACTCTTTTTGCCAGGGCCAGACGTTTCTCCTCAAACTTTTCAGGCGTATCAATGGTTCCCTGAATTTTTGCCCAAAGCTCTTTGCTTGCCTTTATTTTTCGAATAAGTCCCGGCACGAACCCAGAAGGGACATGGCAGTCATTACAGCCAGCCCTTACGCCGGAGGGGTTGTTAAAGTGTGCCGATTTCCGGTACTCTTTATACACTGTATTTTTCAGCTCATGGCAGGAGATACAAAATTTGTTTTTTTTATCTTCGACATTTTTTTTATCAATGACTGTAACTTTATCGGTGTTTGCCATGGATAGAAACACAATGGCGACTATACCTGTTACGACCATGATAAAAAATCCATATCTGATAAACCGCCGGTTTAAAATCTGCCGCATGTTGGCACCTCTGATTTTTTTATTTTTAAAGTGTGTATCAAGTTCATCTTTTGTATCTACTTGTATTTATTTTCCAAACGGACATTTGGGGAATGTGCAGAGCCGGCAGTTCTGGCATAATCCACCTTCACCCATCTGCGCCATATCTTTGGTCGTGATCTCAAGTCCGGCCAGCAGTCTGGGTAACAGCAGGTCAAAACTTGTGATATTAAAGTAGAGTGCGCATGCAGGGACACCGATTACCTGAGCCGTACCAATTCTTCCAACAAGTGTCATGGTTCCGGGAAGCACGGGCGTTCCATACACCATATCTGTCAATCCGGCATCCATGAGACCGGGACGGGTGACATCATCAGGATCCACGGACATACCTGCCGTGGTTATAACAAGGTCGGCTCCTCCTGCTATCAGGTCGTTTACGCTTTCCGTGATAAGACGCTTGTCATCGGGCGCAATTATCTGGCCTAAGACCGTGCACGACAGTTTTTCAACCTTGCTCTTTACGATCGGAATAAATCGGTCTTTGATCAGTCCCTTGAAAATTTCAGTACCGGTCACAAGAATGCCAACCTTTGCCTGCCTCATTGGCAGCACCTGTAAAAGCGGAAAGCCTCCGGCTAATGATTCAACGGCCCGTTCGAACCGCTGTCTGGAAATAAATAACGGAATCGCCCGGGATCCGGCGATCGGTTTATCCTTCCCGACCACGGTATACCCGTGCCGGGACGCACACATCACATCCTTGTGAAGATTAAAACGTTCAAGCTTTGGGCGGTTGAGAACAAAAAGACCTTTTTTTTCGGCAGTGAATGTAATCTTGCCTTCCTCAGGTTTTTCATCATAGGTAACACCAAAACCCGCCATATTTTCTGCAAACGATAGAACTGCATCATTTTCATGAACCCAATCTTGGTTATCTTCCATTTCACCGACAATAAATATGGAGTTTTTCCCCATCTTCTGTAGCCGGCAGATGTCACCTGCCGATATTTCCTGCCCATACTCGATTTCGGGTCCCTTGAACACGCCGGGTTCAATTTTTGTCATATCATGGAGCGCCCTTTTTCCCACTGCATCTTCAACTGCAATCGTCTTGAGTTTCGGCTGCAAAAAATCGCCGGATAGGATGGTATCTGTTTCAGCATAAGGGGTTTCATTAGTGCATCCGCGACATATGCCGCCGTCCGATTGAGGGTATGCTTCTCCACATACGGAACAGGTTAAAATCTTACCCTGGGGTCTGGTTTTCAGAAACCGGGGCAGCATTTTGACCGGTTTCGTACTGTAAATACCGGTGCCTGCGCTGTGTATTTCAACAATCAACGCCTGCATATTATATGCAGCCTCGGGTGTGGTTTTGTACAACCATCCCTTGATTTGCTTGTATTGATCAAGTTTTTTCGGATCCAGGTAGGCTCTGATCCCCTTTCCATCTGACCGTCCATATAGTGAAAGAGCGTAGCGACCCAGATTAACCAGTTTCAATCCACCATTCCCGATGGTGCAGCCGGTTAAAATCTGAACTGCATCAGGAAGGCCTTTTGACGTTTCAACAATGACATGGAACAGGCGATCGGAAGAAAAGCCTGTTTTGGCCTTTTCCATCATGTATCTACCGATCACAATTCCGGGCGTAGTTGACCCATGAAAATCAAGGACGTGTTGTAAAGATGTTTTTGTATTCATTTGGTAATAATTCGTTTGTTTTTTTATGGCTGTTATGAAACCCTTTTAATGAACGTGTGTGCAAACGTCCATCCGCAGGATTGTCACAATGTTTTAACCTGAATAGATAAAAGAGCAATAAATATGCCACCCAAAACAGCGGCAACCCGATGATGCAGAATGATCCCGGGACACGCCGTCAGCCGGAAGTTGTAAGAAAAACGATCAGGTCTGTACAAAAAAGATGGTGCCTTGTTTGAAGCAGGTCAGATGTCCAACGTTGGCTTAATCATGTTACATATCGTAAAATGATATATAAAGCACTGAGATAAAAGAAAATTTAATTCTCAATAATTAAAAAGAAATCGGCTTCAGCGTCCGGAATACTCCCGGATTAAAGGATTTGTGGCAATGTTACAGATCGTAAAATGTGTAACATTGGAAAAGGCAGGGATTTGAATTTATTTATCTATGTTATGTTCCTTGAGCTTCCGGTAAAGGTTCTGCCGGCTCATTCCAAGCTCATCTGCCGCTTTGGTCTTATTCCAGCGAAATTTTTCCAGGGCATCAATTATCTCGCGTTTCTGGATTTCTTGCCGGCTGTTTTGAAAAAAATCGGCAACACGAGAAGGCAGGTGCTCAGGGTGAATGATACTCCCCGGACAGAAAATTACGGAATGCTCCATTACGTTCTTCAGTTCTCTGATATTACCGGCCCAGTTATGTCGGAAAAATATATCTTTGACCGCTTGGGAAATATTGAGGATATTTTTATTCATTTCTTTGTTAAAGTGGTTAAGAAAATGCTCCACCAGAAGAGGGATATCCTCTTTATGTTCCCTTAAAGGCGGTATGGTAATTTCCACCACTTGCAGCCGGTAATAGAGATCCTG